>Ga0208826_1000115_pt1 | contig 87289 bp, 57 predicted proteins | sample AD_UKC115_MetaG_FD_184451 | JGI IMG/M metagenome (GOLD analysis project Ga0208826, IMG submission 184451) | Active sludge microbial communities of municipal wastewater-treating anaerobic digesters from Hong Kong - AD_UKC115_MetaG (SPAdes)... | ecosystem: Engineered > Bioreactor > Anaerobic >... | reverse complement strand
ATGTGCGGGCATAGCGGCGGCTGTGCCCCTGCGGGAACAGCGGCGGGAATCGCGGACAGCGCCGCCAGGTAGAGGCAGGTCACGGATGATAGCAGGGATTTCTTCATTGCGAAACACCACTCGGGAGACGTTGGAATAGCGCAGTCACGCGTTGAGGCAGCGCCTCCATTTCGTACCTGAAGCATATCCCGAACAGTCGCAGTAGTCAAGAGGTGGCCGGATCAGCTATCAGCCTGCTCGAACACGACTATCGCCGCATCGTCCTGGAGCTGGCCGCCTGCATGGTCGGTAGCGGCGTTCAGAAGGCAATCGGCCATGTCCTCGATGGATGAAGTCAGGTTCCGGGTCAGGCATTCCCGTACCCGGCGCACACCGAACAGATCGGGTCCCGGCTTGCGCGCTTCCGTGATGCCGTCGGTTATCATCACGATGCGTTCCCCGGGGTTCAGTCGCCGGCTGTCCTCCAGGTAATCGGCGTCCTCCATGATACCGAGCGGCAGCCCCGGATTTCCCAGTTCCTCCCAGATACCCCGGTGGTCCGATATCAACGGCTGTTCGTGCCCTGCATTGACGTATGTTACCGCGCCCAGCCTGGCATCGATCACCGCGAAGAACGCCGTGAGCATGCCTGTCTCCGCGGGCTGATCCTTGCAGAGAGAGCGATTGGCAAGAGTCAACACTCTAGCCGGCCTGGGGTCGAGGTACGCGTATCCGCGGATGGTGTACCTCGCGGCCGCCACTCGAATCGCCGCGGGCAGGCCTTTGCCGACTACGTCTCCGATCAGGACGCCGATCTTCTCATCACCGAGATCGAAGATATCGAAGAAGTCCCCGCCGACTTCCGCCTCCCTGAGCGCAGGGAGGTAGCGCACAGCGAACCGGTATCCGTACAGAGTCTCCGGGACCTCCGGGGGGATCAGCGCTCGTTGAAGCGTCTCGGCGATGTGGTGCTCCCTCTCATAGAGCCGCCTCTGCTCTTCCAGCAGTCGTATGCGTCCCATCGCGGTGGCCACCTGGTCCGCTACCGTCTTCATGAGCGTCAGGTCATCCTGGGAGAAGGTGGTCCTCGACCGCGCTCCGAAGGAGAGAGTGCCGATCACCCGTCCGCCCTGGGACAACAGCGGGTGACATGCGTATGCCTGAACACCGAAGCTCTTGACCAACCACGTCCGCTCGTCCGGTGTGTCCATAATGTTCTCGGCGACGATCCTGCAGCCGTCCCTCGCAACACATCCGCAGACACCTACGCCGTAGTCGAGCCTTTCGATGCTCCTGGCGATCTCTTCCGCAACTCCCGCGTAGGCGTTCAGGCGCAGGCAGTCCCCGCTCCTTTCCGCCAGGAAGTTGAAGAACAGATCGCAGCCCAGGAAGTCCATGACCTGTTCGCACAGATGCCGGACGCACTGCTGCGGGTTGTCACTCGTGAGAAGTTCGCTCGCGGTGTCGGATAGAAGCTTCAGCCTCTTGTTGGTCTCACGCAGCGCATCCTCCGCCTGTTTGCGAGCGACGACGTTCGCGGCAATGCTGCTTATCTCCTCCATCAGCGCGATCAGATCGGGGGAAAAGCGGTTCTTGCGCGTATCGGTCAGGTGGATCATGCCGTAGGTCCGGCCCTCCGAGCGCATGGGGATCAGCGCCACCGACTCGAACCGCTCCACGCACCGCCCGCGGAGGTTCTGCAGCAAGATGTCCTCCTCCGTCGCCACGGCCACCAGATCGGAGGTGCTGTTGGTCCAGAAGCTTCCCCGCGGGGTGAAGTACGCCTTCGTGGGATCGAACCGTCCGCACAGGACGTGCCCGCACATGCACTCCAGCATGACATCTCCGTTCTCGTTCAGGAGGAGGTTGCCGTTCGCTCCGAGCGCGCAGAGGCTGTTCTCCAGTTCGATGAAATCCGGGGTGAACCCGTGCTGGTGGTAGTAAGGGAAGTCCTGCCCATCTCTCAGGCGAATTGCCGTGCACTCGCATCCGGCATGTTCCAGCAGGAAGACGACGAGCCGCTCCAACAACCTGTCCATGCCCTGAGGTTGGTTTGCGAGGCCGAGCAGTTCGACCAGTATCTCTCGCGGATTGTCCCGGAATTGATCGCCGAGGACTGAACCGATCTCCGGACCATCTCCCGTTGTCATCATGGACCACCTGCCAGGTCGGTATGTTCTCACCCAAGACGTGCTCTCGGAAAACCGACCGCGTGCGAGATCCCAGTCGCACATGCTCCGAAGCATGCTTATTGTAGCAGATGCGCACTGACTTGTCACTTTGTTTTCCGCCTTAAATCCAAGCTGCCTGATCATTCTGAGCATGTTACTGCCCAGCAGGCGCAGTTGTTTCGGGTGGGTTCCCCTGGACACAGGAACCCGTCAGTCCTGAGTGGCGAAGCGTATCGAAGGACGGTCGGGTCTAGCCCAAGGTCTGGTGAGTGAGGCTTCCTAGGTGCGCACGGATGCTACCCCACACAGGGATGATTGCAGCCACTGACCGTCGAAACTAGACGTACACCGGGGTATCATGCTCCACTCGGCTGAAGCTGTTACCGCGATCAATGACATGGAGAGGCTCTCATGCTTCAGATAGACTACATGACCTACCTCGACAAGGTATACGGCTGCTGGATCGGCAAATGCGTCGCCGGCACCATCGGCGCTCCCTACGAGGGCGCGAAGGAGTTGTTCGACTTCGAGTACAACCCCAAGCTGATCGAGGAGATGCTCCCCAACGACGATCTCGACCTCCAGGTGCTCTGGCTCTCGGTGCTCGAGGAGAAGGGCATCGGCTTCACGTCCGACGACCTTGCCGACGCCTTCCTCAACCGGTGCAGGTACGCTCCCGGCGAGTACGCCTACTTCAAGAAGAACTATGCCCGAGGCATCCATCCGCCTCTGAGCGGCGCGTACAACAACCGCTACTACGTCGAGGGCATGGGCTGTCCGATCCGCTCCGAAATATGGGCCTGCATCGCTCCCGGTAATCCGCAGCTCGCCGCCGAACTCGCCGCCAGGGACGGAGTCCTCGACCACGCGGGGGACTCGGTCTACGCCGAGCAGTTCCTCGCCGCCCTGGAGTCCGCCGCGTTCTTCGAGAGCGACCTCGACAAGCTGACCGAGATCGGACTGAGCGTCGTCCCGGCCGACTCGAAGTTCGCCGGCCTGGTGCGCGACGTCCGCGACTGGTGCGCTCGCGCCTCCACCAACGCCGTCGGGGGGATGCATCTGCCGGACAGCGCTACCGATCCCGGCGCTCCCGACTGGCGCTACGTCCGAAGCCGGATCCTGCGCAAGTACGGCCATCCCGACTGCACGAACATGTACCAGAACATGGGGATCACGCTCCTGTCGCTCTACCTCGGCAGCGACTTCCTCGACACTACCATGATGGCGCTCAACTGCGGCTTCGATACCGACTGCACCTGCGCGACCGCCGGCTCGATCCTCGGCATCATCCACGGGGCCGACTACCTGACCCGGACCTACGACCTCGCAGAGCAGCGCTTCGTCCTCGGGGTCGATGCGCCCCGCCGATCCGACCGCGTATTCGACCTGGCCGAGGATACCTGCGCTATGGGCCTCCACTTCGCCGAGCACGTGAACAGAGATGTCGCCATCACCGATGCCCCTCAGCCGCCGAATATCGAACTGCCGGCGTCGGAGCGCGTGCGGATCACGGTCGACTACCAGGGCGTTCCGGCGATCGGGGTAGGGGACACTCGCATGATCGAGGTGCTATTCGAGAATGCGACCGACAGCCCGATCACGGGTACGGCGTCTCTCGGCTTTCCCGACGGCTGGCGGGTGACACCGACCTCCACTGAGCTGAGCATCGCTCCAGGCGCGACCGAGGCGTGGGAGATCGAGGTCTCCGTTCCCGCCGACATCCCGGCGCTGAACGAGCGGAATCTCTTCGAGGTCCGTCTGAACGACGCGGCGTACACGTTCGGCATCGTCGGCGCGTCGGTATGGGAAGTCTTCGGTCCGTTCTGGCGGAACAACATTGAGATGCCGCCGCTGAGATCGCAGGAGAGCTACTACGCCCACATCCCCGGCGGGAGCGGCAAGGACGAGCACGCGGACAACGTGCGCAACTACCACCTCAACACCCGCGTCGATCCCGACCGGGAGTACATGACGCTCGACGAGCTTCTCGATGGGAAGACCACCGGCGATGCGGCGAGGGAGGGGCAGGTCGTCTGCTTCTACGAGGACCTGATGTCGATGTCCGACGCCGTCGGGTTCCAGGGGCCGAGCGCAGTCTACATGGTTCGGCGGATGATATCGCCGGAGGACCGCACGCTCGGGGTGCTCGTCGGCCATACCGACGCGTACAAGCTCTGGATCAACGGAGAACTGATCAGCAGGCGCGACAACGCCGACTGGTGGACCGCCGAGAACGCGCACATCCACGGGGTGAGGATCAACAAGGGCGAGAACACGGTCGTCGTGGAGATGATCAGGCGGAGCGCCGATGCGAAGCTCAGCGTGCTGTTCGTCAAGAGCGGCTCATGCTCCGAGCACTACTACGACTTCGCCTCCGTGAATCCATTGAGAGCCACGTAGGAGGGATGTCGCATCGGTGAATGTCTGTCCTGAGCCTGTCGAAGGGACGATGCCGATCCCGACGTCGGGCCTGGTAGCGGTCGGAGTGATCGATCTTCGATCGGAAGATTCCTCCTACTCCTCGTCCGCCATGCCGAAGATGCGCGCGAGCAGGCTCGGTTTGCGGGCAGGCTCGGCTGCCCGTCCGTCATCGCGCCACTCGTCCGTGTCCGCGGTGACCGCATTCAGGCGGTGGAACAGCTCATCGACGGACTCATCCTGCTCGTCATCGTCGATCGGCTCGGTATCGGCCGGGGACTCGACGATCTTCACTTCCACGATTTCCGGCTCGGGGGCGGGAGCGTCTTTCACCTCGGGAGCCTTCTCCATGAGCTCGGCCTCCACGATCGGTTCGTCGACATGCGCCTCGATGACCGCATCCTTGACTGCCGGCTCGGATTGCTCCGGCTCGGATGTCTCGACCGCCGGAACCTCTACCGCCGGCGCCTCGATCTTCGGCTCGGGGATCGGACCGGTCGTGACAGTGATCGGTGACGGAGTTATGTCCGCCTCAGGCAGAGGCGATTCCGATGTCGAGCGGAAGATCTCGTCCTGCATCTCGCCCGCGAGTTCGTGAGTCCGGCGGAAGAGGTCGTTCACTCGGGCGATCGTCTCCTCCCAGTCGCCGGCTTTCCCGCTCGTGTCGCCGTCCTTGGGGGCAGGCAGTTCCTTCACCAGATGCGTGAACTCGGCCGAGAGCGCCAGGTTCGTATCCTGCATCTGATGGAGGACGGAACTCGCACGGTGGAGCATGTAGTTCAGCTCTCGCTGGCGCTGGAGCAGTTCCGAGGCGATGCGGTTCATCGACGCCTCGCGGTTGCGGAAGTCCTCGACCTGCTGCTGGAGCAACTTGCTCCGTTCGGCAAGGACGGCCTTATGCTTGAGCGCCCGCTGGAGTCTCTCTTTCAGATTATCGGAAGCATTCTGGTCTGACACGGCAAATCATCCCTCGCATTGAACCCTGGCGTTCGACCTCGAAGACGGGAGTCGTCAAAGCATCGAACGGTGTCGCGCCGGATTCCCCGACAACTCCCGTCCGGGAATCCCGGCAATTCTACCAGGATTATCGGCGGTTCTTCCCAGGATACTGAGGTCGTCTCCCTTGCGGAAGAGCACCGAACCCAAGTTTAGCATCATTTCTCACGGAAGTAAACTGATCGGCGGCACACACATCGGAAGGAATCCGTCCTCCGACGCATGAATGGAATGGTGGAGTAACGGAACGATGGCGCGCTGGGTCCCCAATGCTCCACCACTCCACCACTCCATCACTCCGTTCCGCAGGAGGTATTGCATGAGAAACCTCGCTAGGCTGCTGGTGATAGTCTCGATACTCGCGCTCGCCGCCGGATGCGGCAAGCAGTCCACGACCAAGTCCGACCGGATCATCATCGCCGTCATCCCCAAGGGCACCATGCACGAGTTCTGGAAGACCGTCCACGCGGGCGCTGTCAAGGCGTCGAAGGAACTCGACTGTGACATCATCTGGAAGGGCCCGATCAAGGAAGACGACCGCGACGCCCAGATAGCGGTCGTGGAGGACTTCATCAGCAAGGGCGTCTCCGGCATCGTCCTCGCCCCGCTCGATGACATGGCGCTCCGTGCCCCGGTCGCGAACGCCGCCAGGGGCGGCATCCCGGTCGTGATCTTCGACTCCGGCCTCCAGGGGAGCGACTTCGTCAGCTTCGTCGCTACCGACAACTACAAGGGCGGCCGACTCGCCGGCGAACACGTGGCTAAGCTCCTGGGCGACAAGGGCAGCGTGATGATGTTGCGATACAACGAGGGCTCGAACAGCACGATGCAGCGCGAGAAGGGTTTTCTCGATGCCATCGCCAGGCACAAGGGGATCAAGGTTGCCAGTGAGAACCAGTACGGCGGAGTGACCCCCGAGAGCGCATACAAGGCAAGCGAGAATCTCCTCGCTCGCTTCAAGAAGCCCGACGGTACCCTGGGTATCGACGGCATCTTCTGTCCGAACGAATCGACCACCTTCGGCATGCTTCGCGCCCTCCAGGACGGGGGATACGCGGGCAAGGTGAAGTTCGTCGGCTTCGACGCCTCCCAGCAGCTCATCGACGGCATGAAGAAGGGACATATCGACGGTCTCGTACTCCAGAACCCGATGCAGATGGGCTACATGGCGGTCAAGACAACGGTCCAGCACCTCAAGGGTGAGAAGGTGGAGAAGCAGATCGACACCGGCGCGACGCTCGTGACTCCGGAGAACATGGACACGCCCGAGATGCAGGAGCTTCTCCATCCCGACCTCGATGAGTGGCTCGGGGGCAAGTGACCGGCGACCAGTGACCAGTGAACAGTGAACGGTGAGCGATCCAGCGTGGAATCCGAAATCCGCAATCCGAAGTCCGCAATCGGTTGGCTCAACCGGCTCGGGCCGCTGCTCGGCCTCATGCTGGTCTACGGCCTGTTCACGCTCCTCGCGGGTGAGAGCTTCACCGGCGTGCGGAACATGGAGACGATCGCCCGCCAGACCGCCGTCGTCGGCACCGCCGCGCTCGGCATGACGATGGTCATCATCGCCGGTGGGATCGACCTCTCCGTCGGCTCGATCATCGCGCTCAGCACCGTCGTGATCGCCACATTCCTGGCCCGCGGAGTACATCCGCTCCTCGCGGCGTCGGCCGGGATCGTCACCGGTCTGCTCTGCGGGCTCGTCAACGGGTTCATCATCACCCGACTGCGGGTCGTCCCCTTTATAGTCACTCTCGGGACGCTGCTCGCCGTCAGGGGCATCGCCAAGGGTCTTGCCCACGAGCAGAAGGTCGATGCGCCCTGGACGTCCCTGAACGATCTGCTCACCACGCTGCCTCCCGATCAGCGCTGGATGATCGTTCCGCCCGGCGTATGGATCATGCTGGCCCTCGCCGTGGTGGTTGCCGTCATGCTCAGATACACCCGCTTCGGCCGACATATCTTCGCTATCGGATCGAGCGAGCAGACCTCCAGACTGTCGGGCATCGATGTCCGGCGGATGAAGCTCATGGTCTACGCCGGGAGCGCCGCCTTTGCCGGACTCGCGGGGCTGATGCAGTTCTCGCGCCTGACCGTCGGCGACCCGACCGCCGCGACCGGCCTCGAGCTCGACGTCATCGCCGCCGTCGTCATCGGCGGCGGAAGCCTGTCGGGCGGAGAAGGCTCGGTGTTCGGAGCATTGATCGGCGCGCTGATCATGACCGTCATCCGTTCAGGCTGTTCGCAGATGGGCCTGGCGAACTGGGTCCAGGAGATCATTACCGGCGGCATAATCGTTGTTGCGGTGGCGCTGGACCGCCTGCGCCATCGGCGTGGTATACTGACTTAGCGCCTGATCACTTGATGGAGCGGTTCCATGGAGCCGATAGTATCAGCCCAGACACTCCTGATAGCCGATACCGACCTCAAGATCACCGAGGCCGGCGAGTCGTGTTGCATCGGGCCCTCGCGCGCCGTGCAGACCACCGCTCTCGATGACCTCGTGGGAAGGCCGCTCCCCGATTCCATCCCCGGCCTCGATCCCGCCGACGTGCGCGACGCGTGCCGAACCATTCTCTCCGGCGAACGCCTTCCGGAAGGGACGTACGCCTACCGCAAGATCCATGTGCTCTGGGAGCCCGAGCCGGAACGCGATGTAGTAGTGATCAGCCCCAGGAGACTCGATGGACGGATCGTCGGCCTCACGTGCAGGATTTCCAGGACCTTCCTCAGGCATCCGCAGGTCGATATCCTGAGCCCCGCCGGCTACAGGGCGATGGTCGAGAACTGCATGGAGTTCATGGTTCTCATCGATCCGCTGGGGTTCCATACCTATGTCAGCCCGGTGATCGAGGTGTCTCTGGGAGCCCTTCCAGGCGATGTCCCGGGCATACACATTTCGGAGATACTTCACCCGGACGACATCGAGTCCAGCCAGGAAGCGTTCGGCCGCGTCGTTCGTGGAGAGCCTGTGACCGATCACCACTATCGCCTGGTGCCTCCGAACGGACCGATGAGGCACATGGTCATCAGCGGTCAACCGATACGGATCGACGGCAGTGCCCGGCTCGTGGGAACGTGCAAGGACGTCACGGAGATCATGGAACTGCGGCAGAAACTGCAGGCGCGCCACGAGGCGCTCGCAGCGATCAGCAACATCGTGCTGACCCTCGCTCGGAAGGGCGGGCTCAGCGATGCGCTGCACGCGGCGTTGAATGAGATTCTCGCCTTCCTGCAACTGCCCATGGGCGGCATACACGTGCTCAACTCGGATGGCAGTGAGTTCATCGCGGACATCATCATCGGGACGGAGAATCCCCCAATATCGCCGCAGGTGTTCATGGACCAGTTGGACCGACTGTGTCCCGAGCCGGGCGAGGTCCAGATCGTTCGAGACCTCACATCCGATACCCGTATGAACGAGATCATACGCTCGGCCCTGCTGTCCGCAGGCGTGCGCAGCTTCGTGTTGGCGAGGCTGCAGTCGATGCAGGGGCAGCAGCACGCGTACATGGCGCTGCCCATACCGGCCGGCTACACGCTGTCGGTCGAACAGACCGAGTTTCTCAACCTGGCTACCGGCATCCTGGGGCCCGCGATCGAGAACGCTGTCCTCCAGGGAGAGCTCGCGGATCGGGCCAATCGGCTGGCGATGCTCGAGCGAATGGCGCTGTCCATCAACTCGGGGCTCGACGCGCGAAGCATCTTCGCCGCCTGTCAGTCAGGACTGCGAGACCTGATCGAGCTGGACGAGGTCTGTCTCGTCGTGTTTGACGCCAACGAGAACGCCGACATCTACCGTTTCCACGGAGAAGGCTGCATCGTCCACGACCGCAAGAAGCTGGCCCGCGAACAGATGGAGGCGTTCAGGGATATCCGTGAGTCCCGAGCGTGGAGCGGTCCTGGTGGTGCGGGTCAGTATCCGACGGAGCACAGGGAGCGCGACCTGAGCACAGGATCAGGCGCCATCTCTCCACTGACGTACAAGGGTACCGTCATCGGTCTGCTCAAGATCTGGTCTCACCGGGAAAACGCGTTCAGGCAGAGAGAGGTTGCCATACTCCAGGCGGTGGCGGAGCACCTTGCGATTGCCGTCGCCAACGCCCGGCTCTACGAGGCCGAGCATGCCAGGACTCTGGAGCTCGAGGCCCTGGGACGCGAGATGCAGCACCGGATCAAGAACAACCTGCAATCCATCGCCGGCCTGCTCAGCATCTCCTGCCAGGACGGAGCGCAGGGCACTCGCGCGCTGGAGCGTTGCCTGGGCCAGGTGCGCGCCATATCGACCGTACACACCCTGCTGACGCCCAGGTATGCGTCCTCGGGCATACAACTCAGGCGGCTTCTCATGGAGGTCGCCCGCGCATCGGTGACCGCCGCGGGCAGGAGTCAGGAGATAGATGTTACGGTCCAGGGAGACAACTGCAAGCTGTCGCCGGACACTGCGGTTGCCGTGGGTGTGATAGCAAACGAACTGATCAGCAACTCGATAGAGCACGGTCTGTCCGGCAGAGACGACGGAGAGATCAACATCAGGACTTCGGTCGAGCCTCCGCATACGGTCATAGAGGTCTGGGACAACGGGTCCGGTCTGCCTGCGGGGTACAAGCTGTCGAACAGGACCAGTTCCGGTCTGGGTCTGGTGTCATCTCTCGTAGAATATGGTTTGCACGGGCAGTTCACGATAACACGATCTGAGTCAGGAACTCTCGCTCGCATTGAGTTCTGATAGGGAGGATCACGAAATGGGTCTGCGTGTGATGGTCGTGGAGGACGAGCCGATAGTCGCAGTCGGAATCCGCTCGATGATCGAGGATTCGGGGCACGAGGTGGTGGCGATGGCGCGCAGCGGCGAGGAGGCGCTGGCGCTGCTCGACGAGACTCACCCGGAGGTCGTGGTGGTCGATGTCAAGCTTCCGGGAATAGACGGCATAGAGACGACGCGTAACCTGGTGAGCCGGTCGGATGTTGGAGTGATCATGCTCACGGCGTACAGCGATCCTGAGTTCGTCGAGGGCTCGACCCGCGCGGGAGCCTTCACCTATCTCCTGAAGCCCGTGACGCAGGAGGCGCTCGCGGCGAATATCACCATCGCCGCCAAGCGCGCCAAGGACTTCGCCGGACTGCGCAAGGAAGCGGCGGACACTCGCGCCGCGCTCGAGGATCGCAAGCTCGTCGAGCGCGCCAAGCATGTCATATCCATGCGGTTGCGGCTCTCGGAGGCCGACGCCTATGCGCATCTTCAGGCCAAGAGCAGGAACCAGAACAAGACCATGAGGCAGGTCGCCGAGGAGATCATCGCCGCCGACAAGGAGTTCATGCTGTCGGTGGACAAGGAGCCTGTCCGCAAGGGAGACGGCTCCGAGAATAAGCCGCAAAAAAAGTGACGGCAACCTTGACGCAATGTTGACAAGTTAGTTCTTTCCGGGTATACTCAATCGGGCGTGTATCATAGTAACCCCCCCTCCGCCGCCATGACTGCGGCTGCGGGTCCGTTACCTCTCGTATGGGTAGCATCGGTAGATCGTTCCGGGCAGCGATCGAGCCGAGTACGGTGGCTATCCACCATTCAGCACCACCTTTCAACCGGTTACATCCATAGCTCACGTACAATCAGATTTGTCTCGGCGTACCGAGCGACTTGTAAGGGATCTCAAGTATCTCCGTTTATATCGCTCGTCGCCTGCATGGGTTTGGGCAGCGGCTCGGTGGCACCAGCGGGACTGGCAGGGCCTGCTCTAGGTTGCAGGTATGCAAACCGGCTGGGCGGAATGCATATTCGGACCTACCACCGATCGCTGTCCATTGCCATTTGGGTTGGAGTATTGGAGTGGTGGAGTACTGGGGATACACGGATTCGTCGTCTCCGCTCCTTGCAGTTCATTCGTGTTCCGGTGTCGCAGTCGGATGACCAACGGCCTGATATTCGACGCCCTGGGAAGCAGAGCCGGTAAGCAGTTGCCTCCAATTCGCCTATTCGTGTGATTCGTGTTTCCGCGCTTGACAACCGCGCTTTCGGACAGGTATCGTAGGGTACGCTATTCAGCACTTTCCCACCGCTCTTCCGGAGGCCAACAATGCGCTATCCCGCCATGATTCTCGCCTGCATCGCACTGACCGCTTCGTGTGCCGCGGCGGCGCTCGTTCCGACGATCAACAATGCCGGCTTCGAGGAGGTCGTCCCCGGCAACGACGCTCCCGGCTGGGGATGGTACACCCGCGCCGACGCGAGCTTCCGTTCCGACACGACCAACCCTCACTCGGGCAAGCGGTGCCTGGTCTTCGTCGACCGGAGCCCCATCGCGCCGGAGGTCTACGCCAGACTCTACCAGGGAGTCGGGATCATGCCGGGCATCGAGTACGAGCTGAGTGTCTGGGTCCGGGGCGAGGATGTCTCCACCGGCATCCATTTCACGGACTGGTCGAGCTACCATCTCGACATCCCCGCCGGCACGTACGATTGGAAGCGAGTCGCCACCCGCTTCAGGGCCGGTGAGGGCCAGACCGGCGTCAACCTCGGCATCAACGTCGTCAACATCTGCAAGGAACTGGCCATCGACGACATCTCCCTCCGCCCGGTCGGGACGATATTGAGAGGCGGCGGTTTCGAGGGATCGGTCATCGTCCCGGGGCAGGTCCAGGGCGACGGGGCCACCGCGCTCCTCGCGGTCACCATCGACTCCGCCCCGAAGGACGCCGTCATCGAGGCAAGCGTGGTCACCGGCGATGAGCAGGTCTTCTCGAAAGCCGAGCCGATCAAGCCCGGCCAGGATGTGGTGGAGTGGCAGTGGAATACCGGCAAGGCCGCCGTCCGCAACCTCGAGTGCAGAGTCCGGGTACTCGACGGCGAGGGCAAGGTGCTCGCCTCCGCCTCCCGCACGATCGAGAAGCTGAGCATGCAGGTGATCAGCGCCGACCTCGACGCGGTCGAGAAGAAGTTCGGTCTCTTCAAGGTCCTCTATGCCAAATGCCGGGCGAAGGGAATCCCGCTCGACTATCCGACGGTGACGAAGACGCTCGTCGAGCAGTTCGTTCCGCTCACCCGCAGGGACCTCGCCAAGGGCGAGGAGCGGCGCGCGGCCTTCGCCGTCAAGGATCTCAGCCGCTCGCTCGACAACGCGATGGCGGAGATGAGGGCGTACCTCGCCGACCCGAATGTCGCCCCGATCGCCCGCCGCTACCGGACGAGCAGGATGGATATCGACGGCATCAGCTTCATCGCCGACCGGAAGGACATCAAGGGCAAGAAGGATCGCGGACCGGTCTTCTTCTGCGGCTACGGGCACTTCTTCCAGGTGCGCGAGGATATTCCCCGGTTCCCCGGCTACGGCGTGAACATCATCCAGATCGAGGTCGGTCCAAGCGTGACCTTCCCGACCGCCGAAGAGGTCTCCCTCAAGGCCGCGAAGGACATCGCCAAAGTGCTCGACAACGCCGCGAAGCACAACATCATGGTCAACGTCCTCCTCTCACCGCACTACTTCCCGCAGTGGGCGATGGAGAAGTATCCGAAGCTCGGCGCGGGCGGCGGCGGATTCCTCGGCTTCTGCGTCGATGAGCCCGAGGCCAAGCAGGTGATCGAGCGCTTCCTCCGCACAGTCATCCCGATGCTGAAGGACAAGCCCGCGCTCCACAGCTTCTGCCTCTCGAACGAGTCGATGTTCGACCGGAGTCAGGGCTGCGAGATCACCAGGGCGATGTGGCCGAAATACCTCGAGCGCGTCCACGGCGACGTGGCGACGATGAACGAGCTCTACGGGACGAGCTACGCCGACTTCGCCTCCGTCCCGATCCCCGGCAACGGCGACTACGGCGCGCCTCAGTTCTACGACTACTGCATCTTCAACCAGGAGCGCTTCGCCGGATGGCACCAGTGGATGGCCGACGTCATCCACGAGATGGCGCCGAACGTTCCCGTGCACGCGAAGGTCATGGCCTGGACGCTCGCCAACCGCCACCACGTCGCGCACGGGATCGACGCCGAGCGGTTCTCCGACTTCTCGCAGATCAACGGCAACGACTGCATCATCTGGGGCCGCGCCGGCGGAGGATGGGCGCTCGGTTGGCACGGACAGAACATGCAGTACGACCTCCAGCGCTCGATGGGCCGAAAGCCGATCTTCAACTCGGAGAACCATCTGACGCTCGACGGCTCGACGTACTACCTCCCGGGCGAGCATTTCCGCACCGCCCTCTGGCAGGGGGCGATCCACGGACAGGGCGCGACTACCATCTGGGTCTGGGAGCGTACCACCGATAAGGATCATCCCGCCTACGCATCGACTATCCCGTTCTACGGCAACGTGATGGACCGCCCGGGATGCGCGGAGCAGGTCGGGCGCACCTGCCTCGACCTCAACCGGTTCGCGGACGAGGTCACGGCGCTGCAGAACGCGAAGTCGCCGGTCGCCCTGGTGTTCTCGATGGCCTCGCTGATACACAGCCCGAGGTACGCCGACGCGCTCGGACGAGCGTACACCGCCCTCAACTTCTGCGGCGTGAACGTCGATTTCATCTCGGAGAGGCAGCTTGCGGCGGGGAAGGGCAGGGATTACCGGCTGATCGTTCTTCCCGAGGTGACCCATCTCCCGAAGGCCGCGTTCGACGCTCTTGTCGGCGTCGGCGCGGACACGCGTCTGGTGGTCATCGGAGAAGGGCCTCAACGGGACCCCTACGGCCGCGCGTTTGATGAGGCGCAGGCGAGGTTCGTCAGGGACCAGTGCCCGCTCCCCGGCGATGCCGATGTCGAGAAGACGATGTGGCCGCTCTTCATGGATCTCCTGGAGTCCGCCGATGCGCTGCCCGAGGTCCGAGTCGTCGATGCCCGGACCGGCGAGCCGGTATGGGGCGTCGAGTGGCTCGCGGGAGAGATCGACGGCCGCACGATCGTCAACATCGTCGATCTGCTCAGCCGGCCGGTGAACGTCAAGCTGGTCTCCCGCCGGAACGCGGTCTCCGAGCGGACCGGCCCGGATGATCCCGTCGTCAAGGCGGTCGATCTCCTGAGCCTCGGCGGCAAGTCGGAGGTGAAGACCCTCCTCCCGATGACGCCGGTCCTGGCGGAGGTGAAAGGCGAATGACGCGGAAACCTCCCGAAGGGCGCGAAAGGAGCATGCCGTGAACGCCATCACACGCCGTGAGTTCCTGAACCGGGGGATCGCCGCCGCCGGAGCTCTCGCCGTCGGGATCTCCCTGAGCGAGAGCGCGCCCGGGGCCGGGGAGCGGCCGAACATCGTCTTCATCCTGACCGACGACCAGCGCTACGATGCGATGGGGTTCATGGGACGCCCGTCGTTCCTCAAGACGCCGAACCTCGACCGCATCGCCCGCGAGGGAGCCCACGTCCGGAACGCCTTCGCCACCACCGCGTTCTGCTCCCCGAGCCGCGCCTCCTTCATGACAGGCTGCTATGCCCACAAGCACGGCGTGGTGACGAACGAGGGCATGGACCCCGATCCCTCGTGCCCGACCTTCGCCCGGATCCTGCAGGAGGCCGGCTACGAGACCGCGTTCATCGGCAAGTGGCACATGGCCCCGACGTCCGATCCCAGGCCGGGCTTCGACTACTGGCTCAGCTTCAAGGGGCAGGGAGTCTACGAGGACCCCAGGCTGAACGAGAACGGCCGCGAGTTCCAGGCCGGGGGATACATGACCGACATCCTGACCGACTACGCCGTCAAGTTCCTGAAGAAGAAGCGCGCGAAGCCGTTTTGCATGGTGCTCTCCCACAAGGCGGTCCACGAGCCGTTCACTCCCGCCGAACGGCACAAGGACGCCTTCGCCGGCGCGTCGATCCCCGAGCCCGCGAGCTTCAGGGATACCTTCGCCGACAAGCCCGCGTGGATGCGCCGCGCGTTCACCTACGGCATCAGGCGCACTCCGTGGGCGAACAGCGAGGGCGAGCCGATCCCGGACAAGCTCGACAGGGGCAACTGGAACGGCACGCGGATGCTCGACTACTACCGGAGCATCCTCGCCGTCGATGACAGCGTCGGCAGGGTGCTCGACACCCTGGAGAAGGCAGGCAAGCTCGACAATACGGTGGTCGTCTTCGCCGGCGACAACGGATATTTCATCGGCGAGCACGGTCTGGGCGATAAGCGCCTGATCTACGAGGAATCGATCCGCATCCCGCTTCTCGTCCGCTACCCGAAGCTCGTGAAGCCCGGGAGCACGGTCCACGGCATGGCGCTCAACATCGACCTCGCGCCGACTCTACTCGAACTCGCGGGCGAGAAGATCCCCGACGGCATGCAGGGGCGCTCGATGGTCCCCGTCCTCCAGGGCAAGCCGGGCCACAAGTCGTTCCTCTACGAGTACTTCCGCGAGGGATGGGTCGCCGGCCTTCCGTTCATGCTCGGCGTCCGCACGGAGCGGTGGAAGTATTGCACCTATCCCGACATGGACGACATCGACGAGCTCTACAACCTCGCCGGCGATCCGATCGAGATGCACAACCTCGCTCAGAAGCCGATCTACGCGGGCAAGGTCCGGGAGATGAGGGACGAGCTTGCCCGGCTGAAGAGGGTCACCGGCTACCCCGAGGGAGTCCTGCTCGGCGCGCCTCCCGTCGTCGGCGAGAAGGTGGAGCGGGTGATCGGCCCGGTGCTCAGCTTCGACTTCAGCAAGGGGAACGCCAACGACCTCTCAGGCCAGGGGAACGACGGCGTGATCCGCGGCGGAAAGTTCGTGGACGACGGCGGCAGGAAGCTCCTGAGGCTGGAGAGGGGCGATTTCATCGATGTCCCGTCCTCGCCCAGGCTCGATCCGGGGCTGATCGACTGGTATGTCACGGTCCGCGCGAAGCCCGAGTCGCCGAACGGCATCCTCTTCGCCCAGGGCGGGGAGAGCAACGGGTACGCGCTCTACCTGAGGGATAGCCACATCATCCTCGCGATCCGCAGGGAGGGGAAGCTCTCCGAGTTCAAGTCGATCTATCCGGTCGATATCAACGAGTGGTCGCGCTTCATGATCAGCATAACGGACAAGCACGCCGCTATCGCCGTCGATGCGAAGCCTGTCCCGGTGTTCGAGGACGCGGGCGAAGTCGGCCGGCTGCTCGCAAACCCCGTCGAGGGACTGCAGATCGGCGCGGACACCGGCTCGCACGTCGGGAGCTACGCGAATGCCGATCCGTTCGTCGGCCTCATCGACCGCGTCGATATCTACGCCGGAATGATGACGCCAGAGTAGGATCGCAAAGCGCGCGGAGGAGCACAGAGGCCGCGAAAGGGTAGGGCGGTGTCCGCAGGGATACCTCGCGCCCGTCCTCCCCGCGTCCCCGCGTCGCCGTGTCTCCGCGTCTCCGAGGCCCAAGCTGTTCGGGCGGATTTGTAATCCCGCCCGCACCGGCAATCAGGGGATCTGCGATCCCCGTCACGCCGGACGGCATCACAGATGCCGGTTTGCCACCGGGCGCGGGATCACAGATCCGCGCCAACATCGCCATCCCCATATCCTCGCGTCTCCGCGTCCCTCCTCCCCGACGTCCCCTACGCCGCGACCGTCGCCGACCGAGTGGCGCTCCAGGCGCTCGTCTCGCTGTAGCGGTTCCTCCAACGGAATCGGTAGCGCACCAGCTTGCCGGCGTCCTCCGCGCGGTAGTGGAGCACGAGCGGCTTCCCGTATATCAGATCGACGAACTCCCACGAGTCCGGATCGTCGTCGGTCTGCCTCCACAGCTCGCAGCCGAACACGTCCGACGGCCGGGCCTTGTGGATCACCCCCGCGCGCTCGTTCACGACGCGGATGACGTGCCTCAGCCGCTGCCCGGCGTCGATGGTCGCAAGCGGTCGGTCGACCGACGCATCCAGCTTCGGAGCGCGCGGTGACTTGCCGATGACCACCTCGGCTTCGTGCATGACCCCGGATGAAGTGTTCGAATATGCCCGCACGCGCCTGGCGAGCGAGCGGAGATGGTCGACGAGCGGCTTCCGAGCGGCGTCCTTCGCCGCGCATGCGGCCCTGGCGGCGTTCTGCGCGTCCTTGTGCGCATGGTGCGCGGCGATGAACTCATCGACCTCCAGCCGAACCGCCGCCAACTCCCCGGGAGGCAGCCGCACCTCGTCGGTGTGCTCCTCCAGGTAGGCGACGAACCTCTCCGCCCAATCGACCAGCTTCACTTCGCTATGTGGAACATAATCCCCAGCCACAATACGTATCCTCCTCCGATGCCCGCTCAACTCTCAACATTCAACTCTCAACTCTCAACTCTCAACTCTCAACCCCCATTATCGTCCGCCCGCCCGTTCTACAAGAGGCCTGTAGACCTATCGGGGAGCATTTTCCTGCGCCGGAATGCCGTGCAATAAGGCCCAGGCGGCCTGGAACAGCGTGGGAATGCCGTGCGATAAGTCTACGGAGGACCTGTAGACTTATCGGGCGGCGTCTCTCCGCGTGGACATGCTTCCCGATAACGCGGGAACGGCTTCCGATGAGTCCACAGGTGTTCTGTAGAACCATTGCCCTCCGTCCGGGAACGTCGACACGCCGCCTGAGTGGTCAGCCCCGACGTCCGGTGACACTGACAAGCCGTCCGATAGGGCAGCCCCGACACCTGATAAGGCCGACAAACTATCTGAGCGGGCGAGCACACCGTGCGAGCGGCCGTTGACCTGCTCCCCGGAAAGAGTAGCACCTGGAGTGTGAGTATCCTGTAGAATGAAGAAGGAGGATACGCACTTGAAGGGAAAGCGATACAGCGAGGAGCAGATCATCAAGGTTCTGCGGGAAGCGGAGGCCGGGATGACGGTCGCCGAAGTATGCAGGAAGCACGGAGTGAGCGAGTGGTCGTTCTACCGGTGGCGACAGAAGTACGGCGGGATGAACATCTCGGAGGCAAAGCGGCTGAGGGCTCTTGAGGAAGAGAACGGGAGGCTGAAGAAGATCGTGGCGCAGCAGGCACTCGATATAGACATGTCATGGATCGGGGAGCGCCCGAGCACATAAGGAGCGACAACGGCGCCGAGTTCATCGCGAAGGCCGTTCAGGAGTGGCCGGCAGAGAGCGGCTGCGGGACGATCTACATCGAGCCAGCAAGTCCGTGGGAGAACCCGTACATCGAGAGCTTCAATGGTAAGCTCAGGGACGAGTGCCTGAACCGTGAGATCTTCAGGAACGCACTGGAGGCGCAGATCATCATAGAGGACTGGCGGGAGGGGTACAACACCAGGCGTCCGCACAGCTCGCTTGGATACCTGACGCCGGCGGAGTTCGCCGAGCAATGCCGGAGGGGACGATCCCCGGAGCCCCCGACGGAAGAAGTCAGCATTGATATCTTACAAGTGCTCACACACTGAGTGGCACTAAGAACGGGGACAGGTCACACCGACGTAGTCAGACTCGTCTCCTTCGCAAAGTCAAGTTCCTAGTCGCCGCCGAAGAGGATGATCGTGCGCTCCATTCGGTCCTCGACCTGGCGGGTGTCGCTCGGGATCTCGGTTGTTCGCAGAGCAGGACAACCGGATACGACACAAGGAACACCGCCATGCACATCGAACCTACCAGTGAGAATCCCACCGAGGTAGAACGATGCGCATCCTTACCATACTCCTGATCCTCATCCTCGCGGTCGGCGCGGGGTACGCCCAGACGCCGGAGAATATGAAGCTCCGGGTGAAGGTGATCGACGCCGAGGGGAAGCCGATCCCCAAGGACGCCGTCGACCGCTTCCACATCCTCGATATGTCCGACGAGCCGATGTACACGCTGATCGTCCCGCACGACGGCTCGGTGACGGTCGTGCTCCCCACGCCGGAGAAGTCGCGGCCGCGCAGGGTGGGGGACCCCTCCCCAACCCTCCCCGCTACGGGGAGGGAGCGCCTGGGTGCATTCTCTGCTACGGGGAAGGAGTCTCTCGTCGCCGCAGACCCCTCCCCGGCCCTCCCCGCTACGGGGAGGGAGCGCCTGGGTGGATTCGCCGCTACGGGGAGGGAGCACGTGGGTGGACTCCCCGCTACGGGGAGGGGGGACGTGGGCACTCCGCACTCTACGCTCGCCACTCCGCGTTCTACACTGGCCACTCCGCACTCCAACATCATTCCCTTCCAGATCTGCATGATGCTGAATGTCCCCGGCTTCGGGGAGGTCGCGATATTCGCCGATGGGAAGGGGAAGGGCTACTCCCAGGCCGGGACGATCGACTTCGCTACCGAGGCCGCCGCGACCAGGCTCCTCCGAGTCCGAAACGCCCTGAAGGCCGCCGAGCGCCAGGGCATCCGCATGCCCAGGGAGTTCAGGGAGAAGCTCGACCGGGCGGAGAAGCTCCCGCCGTACGAGTCGCTGGCGATCACCCTCGCCGCCGGTGAGGAACTCACTCTCACCGCCGCCCGTCAGCGCATCGAGAAGCTCAAGGCCCCGCGAAAGGACTTCATCTTCGGCTGCAACGCGTTCGGCTATCCGGCGCGCGGCCCGCTCTATCAGGAGCGGTTCAAGGAAGTCTTCAACCTCGGCATCACGAACGTCTACATCAGCCACTTCGCGCCGACCGAGACGACGCGCAACTACGACCGCACCGACGCCGAGACGGAGTGGCTGCTCTCAAACGGCATGAAGGTCAAGCCGTGCCCGCCGTTCTACATGGCAGGCGGCGTCACCCCTCAGTGGCTCAGGGACAAGCCGCACGCGGAGGTCCCGAAGATCGGATACAAGCTCGTCTACGAGACGGTCGCGCGATACAAGGGCCGGACGGAGTTCTGCGAGATCATGAACGAGGCGCACGATCACTCGAACGCCCTCCGCCTCTCGCCCGATGAGCTGACCCTCTGCGCGCTATACACATCCCGAGCCGCGCGTGACGCCGATCCGAACGTCCGGCGGATCATCAATTCCTGCCACCTCTGGGGCGAGTACGTGGCGAGCCGCGACCGAGAGGGCCGGGTGAAGCGGTCGCCCTTCGCGTACCTGCAGGACTGTCTGGCGATCGGCGCCGAGTTCGAGATCGTCGGCCTCCAGCTCTACTATCCGGAGTACGACCTCTTCGAGATCGAGCGGCTCTTCGACCGGTTCGCGACGCTCGGGAAGCCGATCCAGATCACCGAGATGGGCTGCCAGTCCGCGCCGGGGCTCGATCCGAACGCGCAGAGGCAGCGCGCGACGAAGGGCTGGCACGGGCCGTGGACGGAGGAGATGCAGGCGGACTGGGTCGAGGCGATCTACACGCTCGCGTACAGCAAGCCGTACATCGAGGGGGTTTCGTGGTGGGATCTCGCCGATGCGGTCTCCTTCTGGCCCTACGGGGGGCTCCTCCGCGGGGATTGCTCCCCCAAGCCTGCCTTCGAGCGGCTCAAAGCCCTCCAGAAGAAGTGGAGCGTAGCGAAACAAGTTGGGGACTAGGCGCCGAACTCCCTCCCGGTAGCGGGGAGCCCATCCAAGTACCCCCTCCCCGCAGCGGGGAGGGCCGGGGAGGGGTCTGCGGTGCCTAGAGACTCCCTCCCGGTAGCGGGGAGCCCATCCAAGTGCCCCCTCCCCGTGGCGGGGAAGGCCGGGGAGGGGTCTGCAGAGACAAGAGACTCCTTCCCAATGGCAGGGTGCCCACCCAGGTCCTCCCTCCACACAGCGGGGAACCCACGCAAGTACCCCCTCCCCGTAGCGGGGAGGGGTCCATCCAGTTGCCCGAACCCACCCCGTCAGCCCTGAGTAGTCCTGAACTCCGACTGCACTTCGATACGCGCTGCTACTCAGTGTAGTCGGAGTTCAGGACGTATCGAAGGGCGGCCTTGCTCCACCAGACCCCTGGCTAGCCCCGACCGTCCTTCGATACGCTTCGCTACTCAGGACTAGCGGGTTCTATGTCCCGGGAAACCCACACTGTAAGGACTGACTAGCCCCGACCGTCCTTCGATACGCTTCGCTACTCAGGACTGGCGGGTTCCATGTCCCGGAAAACCCACGCCGACCAGCCCTGAGTGATGCGCAGCATCGTATCGAAGGGCGGCCTTGACCCACAACTACCGGCCGGACGCGTACTCAGGACTTGCCTGCCGTGATCACCTCGAGGAGGTCGGGCGGGACCATCAGCCTGCCGTCCTCGAGCACCGTTTTCCGAGAGAGCTTGATCTGCCCACCCATCCACTCGACGCTGTCCGAGTCGGGCAGCAGCGTGTACCTGTCACGCCCGCAGAAGATCTTTGCCCCGTCTTTCCCGAGCCAGTGCACGCTTGCCCCGGGGATCTGCGCCACCAGTTCGCGTATCGGCATCAGCTCTTCGTTCGTCATGTCGCCGTCATCTGACGGTTCTTCCGAGTAAGCGCTTGCACTCACGCCGAACGCGTGATAGAGGCCGATGATCTCTCCCGTCACCGCGTTCACCCAAGCCGAGCAATTCACTACTCTACCCTGCGCATTCCGCCCGTTGAGCTCGAATGTCCAGATAGCAGCCTCGGGCCATGCAGTCAGTGTTGGATCGGGATCGTTATCCAGCCGCACCATCCCCTCGGCGTTCTTAGCAATCTCGACAGCCTGCTCCGCGGTTATCCTCGCCTCCAGCGGAGTGAACTCCGGGACGCGATTCGCGTGGTAGCTCTGGATACGGCCGTCCTCCGGGTTGACGTCAACGCTCACGTAGCTGGAGATACACGGCTCGCAGGCAACCTCTTCCCACCACGAGAAGGACCAGCCGTGCTCATCCCACTCCGGCTCATCGGGGACGAAGTTCATCTCGTCGAAGCCCCGGAACTTGGCTCGTGCGTAGCGCTCCGCGTACTCCCTGCACTCCTCCGCGGTCAACCTGCCCGTCGGTTCGTCGGTCCGCTCATCCGGATACGCGGAATGGTCCATGAACCAGGTCACTTCTCCTGTCACGGCATCAACGTCCCACGTACGGCCGTCATTGTCTCTGTCCCTGATCTCGTAGGACCAATCGTGCATAAACGCCGGTCCGTCGGTAGACGAGTCCAGCTCGCGGCATATCAGCATCAGGTCCTGGTTGCCCTCGAAGGCCCTCACGGCGTCTCTCGCCTGGTGAGGCGATATGACAGCCGGCGGAGTCACGGGCGGTCCCGCGTCCGGGTCTTCGTCGTCGGGCCGACCGTAGTCCGTCCGCCTGGCCTCCAGGACCTCCCCCGTCCGGGATTCGACGCGAACGTAGTAACAGACGTCGAACTCGTCCGCGTTCAGGCCCTGTATGTTGACCGTCCAGTAAGTCACGCCGGGCGGATCGACCCGGAGCTCGGTCTTGGCCGTGTCGGTCATATCGATGATCCCGGCGGCCTGTTTCGCGATGCCTATTGCCTGATCCGAGTCTACCAGCGGTCTTTGGGGCGCGGCCGTCGGATATCGTTCGCAGTCGTAGTCCTGGATGCGCCCATCAGCGGCGCACACCGCGACCTTGACGTAGTTCATCGATACTGCGCCGTAGTCGAGGACCTGGCGCCACACGAATACCCAGGCTCCTTCATCCGGAATCTGTTTGTCCAGACGATATCCCATCGTGTCGAAGTCTCTATACTTCGCCCTCGCGTAGTCCTCGGCGATCCGTCTGCACTGCTCCTGCGGGAGTGCTTCGTGTCGGCCCTGGAGGGGATGCTGTTTGTAGAGATGGTATATAACGCCCTCGACCTCGCCGGTGATCGCATTAACCCAGTAGTCGGCGATCTCATTGTCGTGATCGCCGGCCTCCAGGGAGTACACCCTGTAATGCGACCACTCCGGCCCTTCGTCGTTCTCGTATGTCTTAATTCGCCAGAACTGCAGGCTCGGATCGCTCTCGAAGGCGCGCACGGCTTCCGCCGCCTGTTCCTCGGTGATATGCTGCGCGCCGCACAAGCCGCAGGTGAATGCCAGAATCAAGGATAGAGCGATGAACCCCGCGTGTCTCATAATCGGCCTCCTGATGCGTTGGACCAGTGGTGTGTCGAAGGTAACCAGACAGGTGCTATGTTCCAAGTATTAGACACCGGGAGGCGGATTCCTGTTCGGGGCGAGGAAAGAGAGGATGAAGCGGTCCCGCGGACGCGCGGCGAGCGTCACTCCGCCATCGGCATGGCTTCCGGCTCGGCGGGGACCGGCGACTTGCGCACGATCGGCTTCTTCCACCGACCGGAGAGGTAGTACGCGAGGCTCATCAGCGCGCCGGAACTGAATCCGATCGCCATGCCGTACCACACGCCCTCGATGCTGTGCATCGAATGGGAGAGGTAGCTCGCAATCGGCACCCGCACGCCCCAGAGCGCGATCAGCGTTATCGCCGTTGTGATCATGGTATGGCCCGCGCCGTTGATCACGCCGTTCGCCACGAACATCACCGCGAAGAGCACGTACGCTCCACCGACGATGTGCAGGTACGGAATCCCCATCGCGACTACCTTGGGGTCGTCAATGAACGCGCGCATGAGGAACGCAGGGCAGGTGATCGCCAGGGCCGAGGCGAGCAACGTTATCCCGCAGCCGAAGATCATCCCCCACTTGAAGGTTTCCTTGACTCGGTCATGACGTTGCGCGCCGATGTTCTGGCCGGCAAGCGTCGAGACGGCCATGCCGAGAGTCATCGCCGGCATGAATGCGAGCTGGTCTATGCGCATCGCCGCGCCGAATGCCGCCATGCCGTCCTTTCCGAACGCATTCACGAGCCCGGTGATCACCACCATGCCGATCGATACGAGCGCCTGCTGGAGCATAGACGGGACCCCGATCCTGAGGGTGAGCCAGCTCATCTCCCTGTCCACGCCCAGGCGTCGCCAGTCCGGCGCTACCAGATGGCGCTTTCCGTGCAGATAGTAGAGGACCGCCACCAGCGCGGCCGCGTTCGTGAAGATCGTCGCCACCGCCGTGCCGTTCAGACCCATCCTCGGGAATCCGAGCCATCCGAACATCAGTATCGGGTCGAGGACGGCCGTGACCGCGACGCCCGCGGCCTGGAAGTACAGCGGCGTCTTGGAGTCGCCGACTCCGCGCAGCAGGGACGCGATCAGGAAGAGCCCGAACATGAACGGCATGGACCAGAGGAAGATCTGCAGGTACTCCGAGGCGATTGCCAGCACCTCGCGCGGCGTATTCATGATCATCAGCATGTGCGTCGCCAGGAAGTGCCCTATTCCCGACAAGATCACGCTGATGACGGCGATGAGCACGGTGGAGTTGCGGACGACTCGCCTCAACTGGTCGAAGTCCTTCGCCCCGAAGCTCTGTGCCGCCAGTATGCCGGATGCCATGGTCAACCCGGCGGCGATTGCCATCAGGAAGAAGAAGATCGGCATGCTCACGGTGACGGCGGCCATCGCGGCCGTGCCGAGTCCCTTGCCGACCCATATTGCATTGACGATGCTGTATGCGGTCTGGAGAGCGCTTCCCGCCAGCATCGGGATCGAGAATGCGATCAGATGCCGGGGGATGCTGCCCGTGGTCAGGTCCGTGCCGTGCTTCGCGGACGGGTGTTCGGTATCGGGTTGTCGATCCTCGGTGGTCATAGACCGTCATTATACTATGTTTGGCCGCCCCGAGGATAGACTCGGCTGCTGCTTGCCAGGGTAGTTCGTGTGCGAGTCCGCGTAGGAGGGATTTTGCGATCCCTTAGGATCGCTAATCCCGACGTCGGAGTTACCGGGCAAAGATCGCCCGGAAGACTCCTCCTACGGGGGGCTGGATGCTTCGGAAGCAGAGTCCGCGGTTTGTGCGAACGGCGCTACCGAAGCCCCTCGGGTGTGCCGTGTAGGGAACGCCCGCCGTCGCGTTCCGCTTGGTGGATACCTACGCCCACGGAACGGGACAGCGTCCGTTCCCTACAGGCGGCGTCTGTCTATGTAGGGCACTGCCGCCGCCCTGTGCCGGTGGTATCGACCCGAAACGCACGGAACGGGACAGCGCCCGCTCCCTACGCGCCTGGGTCCTGGGACGCCGGCAGAGCCGGTTGCGATCGTGACGATGCCCGTTCCCTACGCGGATGCATCGGCAGCGTCACTCCGTTCTGCTACCGATGCATCTGCGTGAAAACTCTTCCCACGCAGGCAATGACGCGCAGATGAGTTGCGCTCATTCCGGCTGCTTGACGTGACCGAGAGCGGATGGTACGCTGGGAGCAGCCCACAACAACCTGGCCGGAGGCCGAAATGATCCGCGTTATCCTCGTCCTGTCGCTGATAGCCGCCGTGAGCGCGGCGGATAGTCCCGTGCCGATCTCCGACAATCGCCCGCTCAGACTCGGCGTCGTCGCGCCCGATCGCACGGAGGTCCCTCTCTACGGCAAGGTCGAGTTCACCCTCGACCTCCAGGGCACGTATGAGAACGCATTCGACCCGCAGGAGATCGCGATCGACGGCCGGTTCCGCCTGCCGGACGGAGGGAGCGTCTCGGCGCCGGGGTTCTACTTCCAAGACTATACCCACGCGCGGAAGGACGGTCAGGAGGTCATGACACCCCGGGGCGCGCCCGGCTGGCGGATACGCTTCTCGCCTACTCAGGTCGGCCGATACTCGCTTACGGTTACCGCTAAGGATTCCACCGGCAAGAGCGTGACGTCGAAGCCCGTCGAGTTCGAATGCCTCGCATCGGAGGACCCCGGCTTCATCCGCATCAGCAAGTCGGACAGGCGGTACTTCGCGTTCGACAACGGCCAACCGTACGTCCCCATCGGCGCGAACGTCTGCTGGGGCAACGCTCCCGGCCTCTTCAGCTACGAGGAATGGCTGCCGCAGTACCAGCACGCGGGATGCAACTACTTCCGGCTCTGGCTCGGCCCGGCGTGGGTGACTTTCGCCCTCGAGCGCGCCGCCGTCGGGACGTTCGACCTCGCCAACGCCTGGCGGCTCGATCAGGTGCTCGACATGGCGTCGAAGCGGGGCATGTACGTGATGCTCTGCCTCGACAGCTACAACGAACTGCGCAAGACGCCCGAGGGCGGATACCCGTTCTGGGACGGCACTCCGCACAACGCCGCGAACGGCGGCCCGCTCGAGGAGCCGCGGGAGTTCTGGACCGACCCGACTATGCTGCGCCTCTACCGGAACAAGCTGCGTTACCTCGTCGCGCGCTGGGGATGGGACCCCCACGTCATGAGCTGGGAGTTCTGGAACGAGGTGGACATCATCTCCTCGACCGCCTACATTCCTGACGAGGTCAAGCGGTGGCACGCGGAGATGAGCGACTACCTCCGCGGCATCGATCCCTGGAAGCACCTGCAGACTACGAGCTTCGCGGGCTCCGGAGGCAAGCCGGAGATCGACCGCCTTCCGCAGATGGACTACGTGCAGACGCACAACTACGGCTCGCGCGACATGGCGGGCGACCTCACGGCGTTTCATCGGAGCAAGGAGGCATACGGCAAGCCGCACTACGTCGGCGAGTTCGGCACCGATGCGATGCTGAAGGAGGGGATGAAGCAGGAGACCATCGCCCTGCACAACGGCATCTGGAGCACCCTCATGTCCGGCTCCGCGGGCGCGGGGATGCTGTGGTGGTGGGACAATCGCATCCATCCCGGCAATCTGTACTCTCACTTCGCGGCGCTCACCGGCTTCATCAAGGGGGTGGACTTCCCGAAGGAGTCGTTCCGGCGCATCGAGGACGCCGCGTTCATCCCGCTCCGGCCGGGCACGGTATCGTATGCCGACCTGATCATCTCCGGCCCGTCGTCCTGGGAGCCGTCAACCGCCAACCGACCGACGACGGTGCGCGTCGGCGCGAAGTCGATATCCACCGAGGGCGAGGTCTCCGGCGTGCTCCACGGCCTCGTCAATCACCCGAAACTGCACAATCCCGTGACTTTCGAGACGAACCTGCCGCATGCGACCCGCCTGCAGATCCGCGTCGCCGGTGTCTCCGGATACGGCGGCGCGCGCCTCATCGCCGAACTTGACGGCGCGCGCGTACTCGACAAGGACATGCCCGATCCCGGCAACGACCCCAAGCACGAGACGATACGCAAGTACGATGGGGCCTACATCGTGGATATCCCCGCGGGAGAGCATAAGGTCGTAGTCGAGAACATCGGCGCGGACTGGGTGTTCGTGACCTACGTGCTTGAGAAGGCGGAACTTAGGACCGCGCCGGACCTCAGGCTCTTCGGCCTGCAGGGCAAGCGGACGTCCCTGCTGTGGATACAGAACTCGCAGAACACGTGGTACCGTGTATGCACGCTCAACCGCCCGCCGGAGTCCCAGCCGCCCGTGCGCCTCTCGATCCCCGGATGGCCGGCTGGTCGCTACCGCGTCAGGTTCTGGGACACGTACGCCGGCACGGAGATCGGGACGAGCGTCGTGAGGGTAGGGGAGACGGGCCTTCGGTTGGAGTTGCCTTCCATCGAGAAGGACATCGCTCTGCGGATCGAGAAGCTCTGACCTCGAGACGACCACGTGGCTGTAGGGGCGAAGCATTGGCTACCGGCATCCGACAGGTTTCGATCTTCGGTAGCCAATGCTTCGCCCCCGCAGAGGCCGGAGAAGCCATCATGCCAATCACGAAACAACAACTCGTCGCTGCGCTCCGCGAGATCGGACTGCAGCCCGGGGACAGCTATATCGTCCACAGCTCCTACAGGAGCCTGGGTGACGTCGAGGGCGGCCCGGAAGCCGTCATCGACGCCCTGATCGAGGCTGTCGGCCCGACCGGCAACCTCGCGCTTCCGACGTTCAACTACACCGCCAACATCGCCGAGCCCTACTTCGATCCGGCCGTCGTGCGGTGCCTGACCGGCATCATCCCCGAACTCGGACGCAAGCGCCCGACCGCCGTCCGCAGCCTGCACCCGACGCACTCGATGACCGTCATCGGCCCCGACGCCGTCGAACTGACGAAGGACCACATGTCGTACCGCTCCGTCGGCCTCGGCAGCCCGATCGACCGCCTGGCGAAGATGGGCGGCAAGGTGCTGCTCCTCGGCGTCGGTTTCACCTCAAACACCACGGTCCACCTCGGCGAGGAGTACGCCGGGACGCCCAAAGTCGGCTGGTTCGAGGAGACGAAGTACGCGCGGGTCCTGATGCCCGACGGCTCGATCGTCAGTCACGAGGTCGATACCTCGACTTCGTGCAGCCGTGGGTTCGGCGCGGCGGAGCTTCCCCTGCGCAGGAACGGCGAGATCCGCGACCTTCAACTCGGCAACTCGAAGTGGATGTTGATGCAGGGGATGGATGTCGTCAGGCGCGTGGTCGAAATCCTCGGCGAGAAGCCGGACGCTCTGCTCTGCACCTGGGCCGGCTGCCGTCCCTGCACCGGAGCGCGGAGAAACCTGGGATTGGAGTGATGGGTTCCCATCACTCCATTACTCCACCACTTCATCGCTCCGCCGATCCATCCACGCTCACGCACATCGGCGCTGGCTAAACCCGCGGACGCTCGGGTATAATGGGCCAATACCAAAGTGGGGGGGTGCAGTCGTGCTGAGACCCTTTCTCTTGTTCGCCTGTCTGATACTTGTCTGTGCCGCGCACAGCTTCGCCGCCCGTCAGGATTCGTGTCGCATCACCAACGCAGGCATATCCGACTGGCGCGTCCACCTGCCTGAAGACGCCGGCAGCGTCGAACGGTTCGCCGCCACAGAGTTGAAGCGGTATGTCAGGGAGATGTCCGGCGCGCGCCTCCTCGATACACGCACTCCGAGCCGTCCGCGCACCATCCGAATCGGCCTGCGCGAGGATCTCGACACCTCCGACCTTCCCGCGCCCGAGCCGGGGTTCGACGGATACAGCATCTCCATCACCGAGCGGATGATCACCATCGCCGGCGACAACCCGCGAGGAGTCCTCTACGGCGTCTATGACTTCCTCGAACGCTTGGGGTGCCGGTGGTACCATCCCGCCATCGACCCGAAGGATCCCGAGGTCGTGCCGAAGAGCCCCGACCTGTCGCTCCCGACCGGCATGTGGTCCGAGTCGGCCAGGATCGAGGACCGGATCTACTGGATCAGCGGCCTGGCGTTCGAGATCAGGCCCGAGACCGTCGCTCAACTCGACTGGGCGGCGAAGAACCGGTACAACGGCTTGAGTTGGCAGTGCGTCGCAGAGAAGATCGATGAGCATATCGCCGAGATGCAGGCGATAGGTATCTTCGCGGCGATGGAGCAGCGCGGACTCAGGCTCCACGGACCGGGCCATTCGTTTCCGTATTTCCTGGCGACCGACAAGTACTTTGGGACGCACCCCGAGTGGTTCGGGTTCCGAGACGGGAAGCGCCAGCCCCACGGCGGCAAGTGGCCGCTCACCAACTTCTGCATGAGCAACGCCGACGCCTGCGACGAGTTCATCCGCAACGTCGAGGCCTTCGTGAAGAAGCATCCACAGTTCCACTGGCTCGACCTCCTGCCGATCGACGGAGGCGTCCCCTGCGAGTGTGAGGAGTGCCGGAAGAGCACCCCGACCGACCTGCTCATCGGCCTCTACAACAAGCTTACCGACCGACTGAAGACTGCCGCGCCCGAGGTCATCGTCGACTGCGTTCCCGGCTACGGGCAGGTCACCAATCCGCCGAAGGAGGTCTTCCCGAACGAGCGGCTTGCAGCCGTCTACGCTCATTGGGGGCGCAACCACCACGACAGCTACGACGACCCGTGGTATGCCCGCAAGCCGAACATGCTGACCTGGGCCTCCTACTTCAAGCGGTTCACGATCTGCTCCTACTACGCTGCCAACTCGCATCAGCCGTTCACCGGGCCGCCGTTCATCCACGCGCTCGAAGGCGACACCAAGTCCATGGTCGAGCACGGCATCACCGGCGCCCTGGTGCTCGAATACCCCTTCGGCTTCTGGTGGAGCAATTCGTTCAACGTGCGGATGGGCGGTCTCTATCCGTACTACTATCCCAATCGCGCGCCCAAGTCGGAACTGAAGGATTACGCTCTTCGCTACTACGGTCCGAAGGCCGGCTCGCTCGTCTCGGAGTACCTGCTCATGATCGGCAGCAACGAGAACCTGGAGCGGGTCTACCGTGCGAGCCGAGGCGAGGGCGACGACTGGGACGTGATCTGGCTGAACGAGTCGCGCTCGATGCTCGCTCGCGCGGCCCAACTCGCCGCCGACGACCCGGTCTACTCCTATCGGATTTCCAAGCTGACTTCCGGGCACGACATGCTCATCCGACTCGGCGGCTCCCGGCGCAGGGTCCAGGAGATCGAGAAGGCTGTTGCCGAGGTCAAGGAGGGTCGGGCGAAGAAAGAGGATGTCGAGAAGCAGATCGCGGAAGCCAGGATCGTAGTCGCTGATCTTATATCCCACGCCGAGCAACTCGGCGCGAAGAACGATGGCGTGATGGATGCGGAGTGGATCAAGGGCTGGACAATCAATCGCACATATGCCGAGCGCCTCGACCAGGCGGAAAGGAGCCTTGCAGAGATGGTGACTGAGAGTCTCCCCAAGCTCCCTGAGCGCGGCCTGTGTGCTCATCGCGGAGCGATGGATACCCACCCGGAGAACACGCTTGCCGCTTTCCGTGAGGCTATCCGCGTCGGTGCTCACATGATCGAACTGGATGCCTACCTCACGAAAGACAAGCATCTTGTGGTGATCCATGATGCATCCGTGGACAGGACCACCGACGGCAAGGGCAAGGTTTCCGATCTGACTCTTGCCGAGATCAAGGCTCTCGACGCCGGAAGCTGGAAATCGCCGGAGTTCAAGGGTGAGCGCATCCCGACGCTCGACGAGGCCCTCGAGATCATGCCGCTGAACATCTGGCTGAACGTGCACCTGAAGGGCGGCGCGGAACTCGGCGCGGCGGCGGCGAAGGCGATAGTCAGACACGGCCGCCTGCACCAGGCGTTCCTCGCCTGTTCGGCGGAGGCGTCGGAGGGCGCTCGCAAGGTCGAACCGAAGATCATGATCTGCAGCATGGGCAACCGTGATGTCGCCGTCGACTATGTGAAAAAGTCCATCGACATGAGGGCCGATTTCGCGCAACTCGTCGGTGACATCGTTCCGGAGATGAAGGAATGGACGAAGGACCTGAAGGCCAACGGCGTGCGTATCAATTACTACGGCACCACGAAAGCCGACGAGGTGCGCGCGCTCTTCGACCTGGGCGTGGACTTTCCGCTCGTCAACAATGTTGCCGAGCTGATGCCGGTCGCGGCGGAACTCGGCATGAAGCCTGTCAAGCCCATTCTTCCGAAACCGAGATCATTACAGTAGAGCAAAGGAGAGAATATGGCAAATCTGACGCTTGGTACACTGATACTGGTCGGACTCGTCGCGACTGCATCATCCTGCGGCGCTTCGACGGAAGGCCGCGACCTGTACGAGGGTCACGGGTTCAGTTTCGAAAGGACAAACATTGCCATGCTTACACCGGAGGAATTCCCGATCCTGCCGTGGGGATGGACCGCCCCCGATGACAAGGCGCTGAAGGAGATCAAGGAGTGCGGGTTCAACCTCGCGGGCTTCGTGCATCCCAGCGGCGTCAAGAAGGTCGAGGAGGCCGGGCTCAAGTGCATCGTCAGCGATCCGCGCATCTCCGGCAGCATACCCAGAGGCCAGGAAGTGACCGATGCCGGGGTCGCCAAGACCATCGAGGAGTGCGTCAAACCGTTCCGGGGCAACCCGGCTGTCTACGGCTACTACATGAAGGATGAGCCGACGGTGGACTGGTATGCGAACCTCGCCCGGTGGAAGGCCGCCCTTGCGAAGGCCGATCCCGATGCTCTCGCGTACATCAACCTCCTGCCGATCGGCGCGCAGGGGCCGGGCGTGGAGAACTACGAGCAGTACCTCGAGCGGTTCGTGACGGAGGTCAAGCCGACCTACATCAGCTACGACCACTACACGCTCTACGACGACGGCTCGATGCGGCCCTCGTTCTTCCAGAACCTGGAGGTTGTCCGCAAGACCGCCCAGCGCCACGGGATTCCGTTCTGGAACATCATCCTGTCGAACGCCCATTTCCACTATGCCAAGCCGACGCAGGGCACGATGAACATCCAGGTCTTCGGCACGCTCGCATACGGCGGCGGCGGGATCAGCTACTTCACCTACTTCGCGCCGCTGATCGGCAACTACCGCGACGCGCCGATCGACCAGTTCATGAATAAGACCCCGACCTGGGACATGGTCCGCATCCTCAACCTGCAGATACACAAGCTCGGGCCGACCTACCTGAAGCTGAAGAGCGTGAACGTCTTCCACCATCCCGAGGTGCCCGAGGGCTGCTCGGGCATCGACACCAGCAAGCATCTCACCGAGGTCGGCGGCGGTACTTTCCTCGTCGGCGAGTTCGTCCACGAGGACGGGCGTCCGTTCGTCCTGATCGTGAACAAGGACATCCACAAGTCCACATCGTTCAGCGTGAAGTTCAGGAAGGAAGGCCGGATCATGCTCACCAACTCCTACACCGGCGACACGGCTCCCTGGCAGGGCGAGAACAACTGGCTTGCGCCCGGACAGGGCATGCTCCTGAGCCTGGAGAAGTAGGGGCCGTGCCTCTGTGCCGGCCCGAAACCGTAGGGGCGATCCCTCTGCGGTCGCCCGTGCGTTGTAGGAGCAGCTTCCAACTGCGAAACGCCGGTTCATCGCAGCTGGAAGCTGCTCCTACATCCGGGAGGGCGTTGAAGCCCTCCCCTACGGTCTGTGAGGAACTACCATGACTCATCGAGAACGACTCATGGCCGTCCTGCGCGGCGGGAAGGCCGACCAGGTCCCGTTCACGTGCTATGACTGGCTGATCCCCGACACCGATGCCGGGCGGCGGCTCCGAAAGGAGGCGCTGATTCCCATCAGCAGCGTCGGGCTGTTCGAGAGCAAGTGCCCGGATGTCACCGTCGAGCGCGAGGAATCGGTCGTTGACGGCAAGCGTCGCATCCACTCGCGGATCAAGACACCCGTCGGCGATCTGACTGAGGTCGCCGGCTTCGAGCCAGGTTACGGCAGCCGGTGGATCATCGAGCACTTCATCAAGTCGCCGGATGATTACCACGTGATGCGGTACGTCTACGATCACACCACCATCGAGCCTGCGTGGGACGGCTGGGCGGAGGCCGATCGGGCGATGGGCGATGCGGGCATCGTGCTGGGCTACATCGACCCGATCCCGGCGCAGGTGCTGCTCGTCGATACAATGGGGACGGAGTCCTGGTCGGAGGGCGTCGTGCTCTATCCAGACAAGTTCGTCGAACTCCACGACGCGCTCGCCCGCATCTACCGCCGTCAGGCCGACATAGCCGCCGACGGCCCTGCCGAGGTCATCTGGTTTCCCGACAACGTGACCGGGCTGATTATGTCGCCAAAGCTCTACGAGACCTACTGCATGCCGGTCTATGACTACGCCTGCGGGGCGCTCCATCAGACCGGAAAGCTCTGTTTCGCGCACTACGACGGCGCCAACAGGCCGCTCGCCGACCTGATCGCTCAGACCGACCTCGACATCATCGAGGCGTTCACCCCGCCGCCGATGGAGCAGATGACCGTCGCGGAGGCGCGCGCCGCCTGGCCGGAGAAGGTGCTCAGCCTGAACTTCCCGGGCAATCTCTTCCGCGAGCCGGAGGACGTCATCCGCCGCTGGACGAGGGAGTACCTGGAGCAGGGCGGCGGCGACGGGCGGTTCATCATCGGCTGCACGGAGGATTTCGACGTCGGCGATTTCGACCGTGCTTTCACCACCATCGCCAACGAAATCGTCCGTTCGCGTGTCTGATATATGAGTGCGGAAGCGGAGTCTCCCGACGGAGCTTCCGCTTTTGTGGGGAGGAAGACATGCTGAGAGTCTGGCTGATCGTAATCGGCATCAACGCCGCTGTGTGGATATCGCTCATCCTCGTATGGCGTGTCATGCGCGCCCGGATGGCGGAGAAACTGCAACAGGATGTCAGCAACACCGGCGAATACCTCGTCCTCGGTCCGCAGAACGGGTATTACGCCAAGGTGAAGGGCATCGTGAGCGTCAGGAGCATGGGCGTCATGGCCTTGACGAACAAGCGCCTGATATTCAGGGTGGTGTTCGGCAAGGGGTTCGACATTCCCCTGGAGAGCGTCGTCGGAGTCTCCGGTGGCGCCTGGTTCCAGGGCATGTACCGGAACGGCCGGGAGTTCGTGGTTCTCAAGCTGCGCGACGGCAGCGAGATCGGCTTCCAGACCAGGGATGAGCAGCAGTGGGCCGAGCAGATCAGATCGCTCGCGTCCGTATCCTGACCCTCGGAAAAACGCTCGGTCTGAAAACCGGAGCTAGGACTTCTTCTCTGCTACGATCACGATGTTGCTCTGGAACAGCGGCGCTCTGCACAGTCCCAGTGCCCTGCGCCTGACCTTGGCGTTCGGGATCAGGCCGAGGATGGTTTCGATCAGCCGGAGGTATGTCAGATACGCACCGCTGGCGAAGGGCTTTGCGTCCATGATTCGCTTCGGTATGGTCAGGCTGGATTTGAGCCTTCTGAAGCCCGCTTTCCTGAGCTTGCGCACCAGTTCGCCGTAGGTGTACTCCTTGAGGTGCATGCCTGCCGATACGTCGTACCCGAACACCCTGGATATATCGTGAGGGCCGGAGAACCTGTGTGGCGTGCTCGCGATGTATCTGCCTCCGGGCGCCAGTATTGCAAGCACAGACCCGAAGTGCTCGTCGAGGTCGTCCTGATGCATGTGCTCGATGACGTGGTTGGAGATGACCACATCCCATGCGTCGTGTTCCTCGAATCGGTCGGGATGCACGCCGTCCGTCACGCCCCACGTCAGGTTCGGTGTGTCGTCCGCCCACTCAACGCAAGTGCTCCCGGTTTGCTCACTCCGCTGAAGGCCGCCGCATCCCCACGCTCGGTCGAGCACTAGTCCGCTCCGACGGCCGTGACTTCAGTTGCCTGGTGATCTCGCACCCAGAGCCTGCACAACCGCCGGCCGCCTGGATGCATCCACGCGCGAGACGAGGTCGGTCAGCGCCTCCGTCATCGCCTTCCCAGGGATCATCTGCATCGAGTCGAGTGCTGCATCCCCGGCAGGACCGCCGTTCAGCACGGTCAGCTTCAGCACGTGCACCGTTCGGCCGTCCGACTGCCCGATCGTGCCCAGCAGCCTCGCCGCGAGCACCTTATCCCTGCGGTCGTTGGGGCTCTCCGCGTAGAGCCTTCGGATGAGCATCTCCCGGACCTCCGCCTGACCTGCTGCTTTCGGGGCGCTCTCGTTGTTGGTGATGCGGGTGATGGCCGTCTCGAAGATCTTGGCGTTCTCCGGCTTTGCTTTCGGGAGCATCGGGAAGAGGTGACCCATCATCCGCGGGCCGAGCTTCACGGCGGCGTCGAGAGCAGACTGTCGAATTTCGGAATCCTTCGAAACCAAGCCCTTCATCACGAAGAACGGGTCCTGGTCGAGGTCTTTGATCTCGATGTTGCGGAACTTGACCCACTCGCCGGGGCCCGTGTGCGAGTCCTGCATGCCGATGTATCCGGTGAGCGGGAAGCCCTTGAGCGCCGGGACCTTCTCGTAGTCGGCCTCGCAAGTCTTCATGCCGTCGATGAACACCGATATGGTCTTGTACCGCGCTCTGATCTCGATCTTCCGCCAGCGGAGGGTCGTCTCGTCGGGTCTCGGGTTGGCGGGCACGTAGCCGTACAGCGAGCCGGTGCAGTGGAGATCGTCGCGGTACGGGGTCCACGGCGCGAGAAGCTGCGCCTCGATCTTGTCGGGAGCCTTGGCATCGTAGCGGATGAACACGCCGCTGTTCCCGGTCTTGGAGAGCATCCAGTCCATCCGCAGGATGAAGTTGGCGAACTGCCTGTCGGTCCGAATGGCGAACCCGCCCTTGCCTCCCTCGCTGTGTATGCAGCCGTCCCTGACCTCGAAGCCCGCCGGATCGCGTTCCACGACCCAGCCGTCCAGGTTCTTGCCGTTGAACAATGGCGTGAATCCGCCGGAACCGGCGGCACACATCGCGATCGATATGAGGAACAGGGTGATGATCGGTAGGAGCCTTCTCATTTCTTTGCCTTTCGCTAATGTCTACCTCGGAAGCGCCCACGGCGACCGATACGGACGGTGGCGCATCCTGTTGGCGGCATCGTCGTTCACGAAGCTGCCGGACACGTTGTCCCATGTGAGCTTGCGGCCAAGCCGGTACGAGATCAGGGCCAGGTGCAGTGGGAGGGTCATCCTGACTGCATAGGCCATGTTGCTCTCCGGCTCAGCGCCCGATTTGATACAGTCCAGGAAGTTGCGCTGGTGACCCGGCGAGCGCGGGATCGATTGCGGCACATCGGGAATGTCGTCATACTGCTTGTCGCCGATGAAGACCACGTGCGAGCCGTAGTCCGAAACCAGCTCGCCGTTCGTGCCGACGAACTGGATGCCGAGCCCTCGTCCCTGCGCGCCTCTGACGTCCGGCGTGCGGCTGTACCAGTACATCTTGAGGTCCTTGTACTCGAACTCCGCGTCCAAGAAGCCCGGAGTCTCCTCCATGCCGGAGACGGGGTCCTTCCCGGTCGCGCTGACAGTCAATGGCGCATCGAGGTCGAGCGCCCAGTACGGCATGTCCGCCACGTGGCACCAGAAATCGGCGAATATCCCCCCGGAGTAGTCCCAGAAGAACCGGAAGTTGAACGGATGTATCGATGGGTTGTAGGCCCTGCGCGGGGCCGGTCCCAGCCACATATCCCAGTCCAGTCCGGGCGGCGGGTCCGAATCCGGCTGAACCGCGAGGCCGATGTCGTCGCCATTCCGCCACAGCCTGACGGTATGGATCTTGCCGAGGATGCCTGAGCGCACCAGTTCGACCACGCGGTGATAGTTGTCGCCGGCGTGAATTTGCGTACCGAGCTGGAACGTCCTCTTGTACCGTCGGCATGCCTTGAGCATGGCGTTTCCCTCGGCAATGTCGTGGCAGAGCGGTTTCTCGCCGTAGACGTGCTTGCCGGCCTGGAACGCCAGGATCGCGTTGAGCGCATGCCAGTGGTCGGGCGTGGCATAGGTGATTGCGTCGATATCCGGCCGGTCAAGTATCCGCCGGAAGTCGGTCTCGGCCACCGCACGGGAATCCGGATGAATCTCCTTCAGCCTTTTCAGCGCTGCTCCGGCCCTGCTCTCATCCACATCGCACACGGCGGCGATCTCGACGTCCGGGAACTCGGCGAACCAGTTCAGATGGCCCCTTCCCATGCCGCCCATGCCGATGTGCGCGACGACTATCTTCTCATTCGCGGACACTGCTCCTGCCTCCCGTGATGCAAGCGGACCTCCCATCAGGATACCGGCCGCCATGCCTGAAATGAACCTGCGACGAGTCAAACGTATCAACTGTTGCTCCGATATCTACTGCTCATCAAGCAGCTCCGTGCTCTTCGCCTCGATGGCCTTCTGCTCCCGGCCGATCCAATGCGTTACGCCGAGAGAGATGAACCCCGGCACCTCGTTCCTGTCGATCAGCCCCTGGTCCGACTCCGCGAGCGAGGTCATGTGCGCGAGAAGCTCCTCCGCGTAGGCCCGAGCCTTCGGAATCAGCTCGGACGCCTTCTCGAACTCGCCCGACTCCCTGAGCCTGCTGATCTTCGCGTGCCTTCGATGCAGTTCGTCGAGCCGCTCGGCGAGGTCGTGGAGCTTGGCCACCTTTCCGACTCTGTGCGAGAGGACCGGATCGTCCTTGACCGCCTCGACCGCCGGCTCGATGTAGAACCGCCGCTGCTGGTCGAGCATCGCGCGATCGGTATCGGTCGTGCCGTCTTTCACGTGGTAGGGCAGGTCGACCTCGGTCGCCCACTCCGCGAGGTATGGCGCGAGCAGAGGCCCCGCATCCTTGCCGAAGTAGTGAAGCGCGTAGTCCCGGATGACGTCCCACGGGCTCAGGGAGAAATCGTAGTAGCACATGCCCGCCATGTAGTTGTTCAGACTGTGGTTCCACCAGTATCCCGGCGGCCACATCAGCATGTAGACCGCGTCGACGCCCTTCGCCGTGCAGTACTTGCGGTCGCCCTCCAGCACGATCGGGTAGGGGGCCGAGATCCACGGCGTAGCGAAGTTGTCGGTGTAGTACTGGCAGAGCGTGAGTCGGCCCGGGAAAGCCTTGCGCCAGGTCTCGAGGTTCTCGATCAGTCCGTAGCGCGGGTCGTCGTATCCGTAGCCGTGGTAGCGTCCCCAGTGCGCCCAGATGATGCGCAGGTCCCTGTCCGCCGTCGTGTTCATCGGCGGCTCGTGAACGGGATGGTAGCCGCCGGACATCTCGACCCGGACGTGGGGCGCGCTCTTCCTCAGCCGCTCGACGACCTCGTTGAGCAGAGTGACGACCAGGTCGGCGGGAGTCGATTTCGCGCACTCCGGGCACTTGCACTCCTGGCCGCCGTCGAAGCCGAGGGTGCAGAAGATGTCTATCCCCGGACTGTCGAGCACGAACCGCTCGGCGTTGTCCACGAACTTCCTGCGCGCCTCCGCGTTCGACCAGCAGAACTGAGCGCCGCCGATCTCCTGCTTCACGCGCTTGCCGTCCCGCATGCCGAACCATTCGGGGTGCTCGTCGAAGTACTCGTTCTTCATGAAATGCGGGAACGAGTGCGCCGGTCCGTGGAGGAGCATGCCTCGCTTCTTGATCTCCGCGATGACACCCGCTCGCTCCATCTCCTCGTACTGATCGCCGACGAAGGTCTTGTGGTCGCACTGCCAGCCGATCCCGTTGTAGCGGGCCTTCATCGCGGCGTCGAGCTGCTTTATCATCAGGTCGGGGTTGATCTCGAAGAAGAACGAACTGCAGTTGTCGATGCGGAGGCTCATCGGCGAGGCGACCGATCTCTTGCCCGATTCGACGACGATGCGCTCCAGCGACGGCACGACCTCGACATCCTTCGGGTCCTGCTGCGGATAGAACCACCGGCAGCCGATCCGTTCGAGGAGGTCGTAGACGCCGTACACCGTGCCGCGCTCGTTGTCCCCGGCGATCACGATTCTGGTGTCCTCGATCGCGATCGAGTAGCCGTCGTATCCCGGCTTGGCAGGCGGAAGAATCGCCGCATCGTCATGCCCGAGGTCCGCTCGGAGCCCGACGGTGATCGAGGAGTAGTCGCCCGCATCCTCCGCGACGAACAACTCGCATTCGGAGATCAGGTGGATGTATCGCTGCAACTCCTCGATCGCGAACCGGCAGACCTTCGACTGCGGCGACGCCTCGACGATCAGCCAGTCGGACCAGCGGTGGTTTGTGATGGTGACTTTGCTCAATGCGAACCTCCGGCAGAGCGGATCAGCCAGTCAGCCGCCCCGGACTGACCAACCGACTCACTGACAGACTGACAAACTGACCAACTACCACACTACGGCAGCAGTTCCAGCGGGTTCTCCGTAACCTTCCGAATCGTGTACGCATCCACGCGTTCGACGCCCGGCTTCTTCGCGCCCGAATCGCAGAAATCCGCGCGGTTGTACTCCAGGGTGATCTCCAGGCGCTTCGGCGGGACGAGCGGCTTGACCTTGCCGATCAGCGACACGGCCCGTTTCGCCGCCTCGCGGATCCGGGCGCGCGCCTCGTCGGCGGGTAGGCACTCGGCCTTGTTTCGGCCGATGCCTCGCTTCACCGAGGCCGTCTCGATCTCGCCGAGGAATGCCTTCGCCTCGGCGCACGCCGCATCATCGCCTGTCACCATCAGCACCGGGACGCCGTAGTGGCCCGCCACGGTCGCCCACATGCCGATCTCGCCGTAGCGCTTGCCGTTGATCTTGTAGTGGTGCCACGCCGTCGAGTTCATCGTGTGGTCGAGGAAGGCGTTGATCGTCCCCGCCATCGCGTGGGTCCCGACGAAGAACGTTCCGTCGAACGTCTCGTTGAACCCGGCCCACCACTTCTTGACCTCACGGGGGTCCTGGGTCGCGCGCTTGTCGAGCATACCCGGGACGAAATTCCTTCCGGTGCCGTGTCCGTCGAGCACCCAGACCTCATCCGCTCCTCCGGCGAATGCGCCCTCGACTGCGGCGTTGACGTCCTCCATCAGGAGCTTGCGGCACTCCTCGAATCGGGGGCCGTCGCGCTGGATCATCTCGTAGGAGTCGATCCCGGTGACGCCCTCCATGTCGGTGTTGATGTAGATCCTGATCCTGCCGTCCGAGTCGGCACAGACTCCGGCGCACAGGGCGAGCGTCAGGATGAGAACGAAAACGGTAGTGATTCGCATGGTGATTCCTCCGTCACAACCGATGTTCGGGCGATCCGACCGGTTATCCTGCAGGAAACGGCACGGCACCGGGTTCGATTATTGGGCATCACGCAACCTGGGCGGCGACTACTTCGATGCCTTCTACTGCCTCGATACCCCCGAGCAGATTCCCCTCAAGGGCTACGAGATCGACGGCCGGGCCGACTTGGCGATCGACTTCATCAAGAGGAACTCGAAGCAGCCGTTCTTTCTGATGCTCGCGTGGCGCGCGCCTCATCCGTCCTTCGGCGCGCCGGAGAAGTACGAGAAGATGTATGATGCCAGGAAGCTCACCCGGCGGCCGAACGTGCCGTACGAGGAGAGCATCAACGTCCCGTTCATCCTGCGCTATCCTCGGGCGATCGAGGCCGGGCAGAAGACCGACACGCTGCTCAACTCTCCGGATGTCATGCCGACGCCCGGAGCATCGAGAAGGGTTGGCTCCTGATCGACAAGCCCGAGTACAAGGAGATCCAGTCGAAGCTCGACGCACAGCTTCAGGCGATGCTGGAGAAGATCGGCGACGACTTCGCTCCCTCGGCAGTCTGGCTCAGCCGCGTCAAGGACCATGTCGGACGCAGGTATATCCGCATGCTGGAGGAGTAACTTGCGTTGACAAGCCACTGCGGGGCAGTTATCATGTTCCCACTGCTCGATTGCATACGATTACGCCGCCGGCATGGCAATGGAGGTACCACCAGGTGCGTTTCCCATCACTTATCCTGCTTGCATCGATCACTGTTCTCGTTGCGACGTGTGCGTTTGCCGCTCCGTCCATCGAGGTGCGGAACAACTATGACTTCGGATATAAGGGCCCGGTAGTCTTCAACACGACTCTGCCCGAAGGCGTCTACAGGGGAAAAGGCGCTGAGGGTGTGGTCATCGAGGGCGTCGCCCGCATATTGGCCGATCTGTCTGCTCGCTCGTCCGTCAGCCTGACACGCAGCGCGAACGAGAAGCCAAAGGTCGTGGTCCCGAGCTTGTTCGGCGGCAGTTCGGCGGTGGAGTTCGGCCTCGTAGTCATTCCCGGACGCGCGGCGAATGCGTCCCAGGTGCCGTCCGCCTTCCGGCCCCTCGATTTCGGAGCCCCCGACGGACCGCATGATATGCCGGTCTTCTCCGCTCTGCACGACGGATATGATGTTCGCATCAGGTTCCTGTCCTGCGGAGACTCATGGGTCGATACCAATGTGTCCGTGACCCGCATGGACGACGGTCCCGAGGATGCCTACGTCGCGTTCGTGCGGCGAGTCATCGTCCCGGGCCTGGAGAGCCTGAAGATGCGCTGGGCGGGCTTCACCATCGACGGCACGGAGCTTCCGAAGCAGACAGACCGCATCATCGGCCTGACTCACGGCGTCGATTGGTGCTCGTGGAGGTCGGAGGGCAAGACCTTCATGTCGATCAGCAAGTTCACCCCCGGCTACACGTACAAGAACAGCGTCGAGCGATGGGCGCTGGCGAACAACTTCTATGCCCAGGAGCGAGTCATCCGTGACGGCGACAGCATCTATCTGATCACGGAGGTCGCCGGCCCGAATCCCGAGCAGGAGGGCAAGGGCGCGATGGGCGTCAAGACCTACATGCCTCCCCCCAAGGGCGAGTCGGTCAAGCTCGGATACCGGTTCGCCGTCTCCAAGTCGCCGAAGCGGGGCTGGGAGGACAGCCAATTCCTCGCCTTCGCCGGGTACCGCTACGTAACCCAGAATGCCGACGGCGCCACGGTCGACCTGGGCGTGCCGCATGTCGAGTTCGGGACGAGCTACTTCCCGTATTCCACCATGACCGAGAACTTCGACTACTACCGCACGACCGGCCTCGACCGCGAGGGCTGGTGGCCGTTCTCGCCTCCGATGTGGGAGAAGTGGCGGCAGTTCGAGCCTCAGATGAAGACCGACCTGCGCATCATCAGGGCGATGGGCTTTGACTGGGTGCGCCTGCATCACGCGGAATTGCTCGGCGGGATGGAGCGCGCAAATGCGGTCGCTTTCCTCGACTTCTACATGGATGAGTGCCGCGCGCTCGGTCTGAAGGTGCTCATCGACACATCCGGGTCGCCGGAGTGGATGGCGTTCCTCGCGGGGCGATACAGGGACGTCGTCAAGCGCATCGAAATCGACAACGAGATCCTGATCGTCGGTACGCGGCCGGGTGACGTCGAGCGGTGGACGGCCTGCTACCGCGCGATCAAGAAGGTCGCGCCCGACACGCAGGTCTTCCTGACCGGCGCGTGCAATCAGGGACAGTTCGACCGGTTGGTCAAGCTCGGCGTGCCGTTCGACAGAGTGGGGTATCACAACTACAAGCACCGCCCGGGGTTCAAGGAGGCGATCCCGTCGGTGGCGATAGCCGTCGCCGGTCACGCATCCGATCTCGGGAAGCAGCCGACCCTCGGCGAGTTCAACTGGAAGTACCTGACGCATCTCTCGCCGGAGGTCCGCGCGCAGGAGTTCAAGGGCATCTACGGCAAGATGCTCGAGCCGCGCGCGATCCCGGAGTTCCTGCAGTTCCAGTGGCAGGAGACCCTCTGTGTCAATCCCAGGCTCACGAGGCAGGGACTGCGCCACTACGAGACCATCAACCTCGACCGCCGACCGAAGTCGGAGGGCTATGAGTTCATCAAGCTGATAGAGGAGTACGCTCGTCCGGACTCGCCGGTCCGCTTGCTGCCGATCAAGATAGGAGAGGTAACCCTCAAGAACGGCAGAGCATCCGCGCGCTTCACCGTCGAGAACAAGACCGGCAAGCGGGCATCGATCAAGCTGTCCGTCGAATCGTTCCAGGGGCTGTCCGGCAAGCCGTCCGAGAGCGCGGTGAACCTCATGCCCGGACAGAAATTCGCCGGCGCCATCGAGCTTCAGCTCGACACCGAAGCTCTGCCCGGCGCGTACCACTACTTCCTCAAGGCCGAGTACCCCGGCGGGACGGCATACGGGTGGGGGATCGCCTCGAACCCCGGCGCGCCGAAGTTCGACGCTCCGGTGCTCGCCGACAAGGTCGAGTACCCACAGGGAGCCGATGTCGTGACCGCGTTCGACTACGGCAAGCCGATCTGCATCGCATTCGGCGTTGACTGCCCGATCATCGAGATGGAGATGGCCTACCAGGCGCGGAATACGCTCCAGTCCGCGATCGGGCGCGAGGTCCGTCTCTGTAGTGTGGCCGACATTCCCAAGAACTGGAAGGGCAACCTCATTCTCGTCGGAACGCCGAAGACGAATCCGCTGATCGCGCAGTCCGCGGTCCGGCTCCCGGCTGAGAAAGGCGCGATCGTTCCCCACGATGCCGGCAAGGGACGGCAGTGGCTCATCCTGGCGGGCGAGACGTCCGAGACCGCGCAGGCCGCCGGGACGGATTTCGTCCTGCGGTTCTGGAAGAACGCGAAGGATTCCGCCGCCCGCATCTCCGGTCTGGAGGAAGGCGCCGCCCTCGGCCACAAGGCCGCGCCGGGCGATGTGAACCTGCCGTAGAGGAGACGGCAGACCGCAGACCGCAGACTGCGGTCTGCAGCTAGACTCCCCTCGCCCTTTGAGAGAGGGGACGGGGGTGAGGGCTGCCGCGGTCTGCAGTCTGCAGTCAGCAGTCTGAGGAGCTTGCTATGACCAGAGAACAATTCGAAACCCTGCGACGAGCCGCGGCCGGCAAGGTCGAGAAGCCTTGTGTCGCCCTGATCATCGACAGCCCATGGCTCCCCGGCTGGGCGGGCATCGGCGCCATGGAGTACTTCATCGAGCCGGAGAAGTGGCTGAAGGCCAACCTCCAGGCGATCGAGCGGTTTCCGGACGTCATCTTCGCGCCGGGGTTCTGGGTCGAGTACGGCATGGCGATCGAGCCGTCCGCGTTCGGCTGCCGGGTCTCCTGGTGGAAGGACTCCCCCGCATCCGTGTCGCATGCCATCGATGAGATCTCGCAGGTCGGCAAGCTCGAGATCCCGAATCCGAAGATCCACGGCCTGATGCCGTTCGCCCTGCACCTCCAGCGTTGGGTACAGCAACAGATCGAGCCGCTCGGGTACTCGATCCGCATGGTCGCCGCGCGAGGTCCTCTCGCCCTGGCGACTCACCTCTACGGCGTGACGGAGTTTCTCACCGAGATCAAGATCGAGCCCGAAGCGTCCCACAAGCTGCTCGATCTCTGCGCCGAGACCGTCATCCGCTGGCTGCGCGCTCAGGCCGAGAACCTGCCGGATGTCGAGGGCATCCTGGTGCTCGATGACATCCCCGGCCTGCTCTCGCCGATCGACTACGAGGAGTTCGCGCATCCCTATCTCAAGAGGATATTCGATGCGTTCCCCGGAATGCTGAAGGTGCATCACAACGATGCCTATATCCAGCCGTTCGCAGATCGGATCGCCGACCTCGGCGTGGACATCCTGAACTTCAGCCATGAATTCGACATCGAGGACGCCTACAGGCGGCTCGGCGATCGGGTCACGCTGATGGGCAACGTCCCACCGCTCGGAGTGCTCTCGCGGGGGACTCCGGCCGAGGTCGCGGAGTGGGCGAACAGGTGTCTCGATGCGACGAACGGACGGATCATCCTCTCCGCGGGTGGCGGCACGTCGCCAGGCACACCGTCGGAGAACATAGATGCGCTCGTTGAGGCCGTCAAGGCCTGGGAAAGGAGCCACAAGTGAAGATACCGCACGTGAGATGGTACATTCTGGCGCTGGTCTTCATCGCGACGATCATCAACTACCTCGACCGCATGACGATCAACCTCGCGGCCCCGGTGATCGGCGAGAAGTTCAACCTCGACAAGGAGACGCTCGCCACGATTTTCGCCGCGTTCCTCTGGGCATACACGGTCGGCCCGAGCATCTCCGGCTGGCTGATGGACAAGGTCGGCGCACGGAAGGGTTACGTCCTCTCGATGGGAGTCTGGTCCATCGCCGGAATACTGACGGCGTGGGCTCTGCCGATCGGTGAAGGACTTTCCAGAGTGGCTCCCGCCCATATCGCGCCGGTCGTGCTCGGCTTTATCGCATGCCGGTTCGTCCTCGGCCTCGGTGAGTCGGCGAACTGGCCGGTAGCGATCAAGACGATCTCGGAATGGTTCCCCGCTCGCGAGCGCTCATTTGCCGTCGGGTTCTTCAACAGCGGCTCGTCGATCGGGGCGGTCATCGCGCCGTTCCTGGTCGTCTGGCTTCTCGGTATCAGTTGGCAGATGCCGTTCATCGTGATCGGACTCATCGGCATCCTCTGGATCCTGGGCTGGTTCGCCTTGTACAGGCCGCTCCACGAGCATCCGCATGTAACGGAGGAGGAGCGCGGCTACATCCTCAGGCATCAGGCGGAGGAGCGTTCTCCGGATGCCGGGGAGAAGGTCCGCTGGATCGACGTCATCAAGATCCGCCAGGTCCGCGGAGTGGTCCTTACCCGATTCTTCATGGATCCGATCTGGTGGTTCTATACCTTCTGGCTACCGACGTACTTCATGACCGACCGGGGCGTGGATCTCAAGAAGATGGCCGCGTTCACCACTCTGTCGTTCCTCGCGTCCGACCTCGGCAACCTGTTCGGGGGATGGGCCTCGAGCAGCCTGGTGAAGCGCGGTTTCAGCATCAACCGAGCCCGCAAGACCGTCATGGTCCCATGCGCGATCTTGATGATGGTCGGACTGGCTGTCCCCTTCGTGCAGATAAGCGTCGCCGTTCCGCTGATCGCACTCGTCATGTTCTGCTACCAGAGTTGGTCGGTCAATATGATGACGATCCCGGCGGACGTCCTGCCGAAGAACGTCGTAGGATCGGCCGCGGGACTGTCGCATATGGGCGCCGGGTTCGGTGGGATCGCTATCAACTGGCTCACCGGCAAGCTGGCGCAGCAGTTCGGCTCGTTCACCGGACCGATCATGCTCATGGGGATCATGCCGATCATCGGCATCACGTTCCTCTTCCTGGTCATCGGGCGGATCGCCTCGTTCGACAACCCGGTCGAGGGAGCGAAGGAAGCCGCTCTGCAGGAAGTCTAGTCAGGCATCACGCCCAACATCCGCAACGCATCGGGCTCGGGCGTGATCCTCCGAGCCCTCTTTGTACCGCGTCGCTCTCCGGACGGCTGCCCGCGCCCACGGCTATGCACTACCGGCCCACAGGGCACTCTCCGGCACTCCGCTCGTGCGCATACGCCTCTCTCCACCCTGCGGTGGGCGCGCAGTGGGTCGGCCCCCGAGCATTCCTGCCCACGACCAGACGATGGAACAGGTTTGACACCAACCGCTGCTGTGGGTATAATGTGCACGGTCTTCCGCATAGCGATGTCTGTAACAGTGTTGGCTTAGCTCATCGGCCATAAGATTATTCGTAATGCAATCTAGGGCTTACCCTCCTGGCGCTGTCCGTCCGGAGGTGTCAGTTGCGGTGACGATGCCGTGAGCCGCTCTTGTGCGTCCGCTGCTGGAACACGAGCTCGACGGCGGTCGTCAGACAAATCCCGGTACAAGTACTGGGTCGGTTCTGATGGGGATGACGGAACAACCACGGTGTATGGGGACGCAGCCCGGGTCTCCCCGGCTGCGATACGGGGGTATGCTTTCCATATAGTCGCGCTATGGGCATTGACGGATCGTGCAGCGTCACTATTGTTGGGTTGGGCCGAGAATTCAGCTTAACAATGCGCTAGTGGGAACCGAGATCAGTCAGTGTCGAGACTACCACGCAGCCCACGGGTCTTACCAGCCTGTCCGTTCACCATACGCCGAGCGTGATCAGTCAGACCGTACCGGAAGGCCTCTATGAAGGAGGTTCCGTATGTTCATGCGCGAACACCGCACGAAGCGGTGCACCGCGGCCGCCGTGTCACTACTCCTGCTGCTCACGGTCGGTTTGCTCTCCGCCGCCTTCCTGATCTCACCGGCGCAGGCGGCTACATCGAGCCTGTCTCTGTCGGCCGGGGCTGCCACCAATACCTCCGTGAAGCTCTCCTGGACGCTCCATCTCATAGGCGGTACTCTCAGAGGTTACTGGGTAGAGTACGGAGCGGTGGACAGCGATACCAGATACTCCAAGACCGTCACCGGAAGCACCTACACGGTGATGGGCCTGATCCCCGGCACGACGTACTGGTTCCAGATCAAGGCCAATACGACCGCCGGGCTCGTGACGTCCAACACGGTCACGAAGAAGACCACCGGCGCCGCGCCTCCCCCTTCGGCGCCTTCCGCACCGTCGGGACTGGTTGCGATGGGGGAGTCCGAGAGCAGCATCCGACTCGAATGGACGGACACCTCCACGAACGAGACAGGCTTCAAGATCGAGCGGGCCTCCGCTGAGAGCGGACCGTACACCCAGATCGGCGAAGTCGGTCCCGCTGCCGGCACTGTCAGCTATCTGGTTGCCGGCCTGGGCGAATCGACGACCTGCTGCTTCCGCGTCCGAGCGTACAACTCCGGCGGCGACTCGGCGTATTCCAACACCGCCTGCGCCACTACGTTCGCGAACACACCGATCGCTCCGAGCGGCCTGACCGCATCGGCCACCTCGCCCGCGAGCATCTATCTGCAGTGGATCGACAACTCGTCCGACGAGACCGGATTTCGGATCGAGCGGTCGTCGAGCCCCGACGGACCGTTCGCGCTGCTCGAAGTCACAGGGCCCGGCGCGACCGGCTACTCGGACGAGGGGCTCTCCGAGCTGACAACCTACTGCTACCGGGTCTGCGCCGTGAATGCGGCCGGCAGTTCCGAGTTTTCGGACATCGCGTCCGCCGCGACACCGGCCTCGATCCCCATCGCCCCGAGCGGTCTCGTCGCTACGGCCGTCTCCACGGACCGCATCAACCTGACCTGGGTGGACAATTCCTTCAACGAGACGGGGTTCAAGATCGAGCGTTCGCCGGGCGCGGGCGGACCGTTCACTCAGATACATCTGTCCGGCCCCGGTCAGACGTCGTATTCCGACGTCGGACTGTCGGCATCGAAGACGTACTTCTACCGCGTCCGAGCCGCCAATTCCGCCGGCGACTCCGCGTATTCCGAGATCGCATCCGCCACGACCCACGCGGACGTCCCGTCGGCTCCGGGCAGCCTCATCGCGACCGCCGTGTCGTCGAGCCGGATCGACCTGACGTGGTCCGATAACTCGTCCGACGAGGCCGGGTTCAAGATCGAGCGGGGGCCGACTCCGCTCGGCCCGTGGACGCAGATCGCCGCTCCGCCCGCGGGCGCGATCACGTATTCCGATACCGGCCTGAGCGCCTCCACGACTTATCACTACCGGGTGCGCGCATGGAGCGCCGCGGGGAACTCCGCGTACTCCGGCACGGCATCGGCCACCACTCACGGCACCGCTCCCGCCGCTCCGAGCAACCTGACGGCGACGGCGGTCTCGACCGACCGGATCGATCTCGCGTGGGTCGACAACTCCGACAACGAGACGGCCTTCAAGGTCGTCAGGACGGCTCCGGACTCAAGGGTCACTACGTTCATCCTTCCGCCGAACGCGAAGTCGTACTCGGACACGGGGCTCTCCGCCTCGACGACCTACTCGTATCAGGTATGCGCCATCAACGCCATCGGGTCGTCCGCCTTCACGGGCTCCGTGAGCGCGACTACCGATGCGCCTCCTCCGATGCCGCCGTCCGCGCCCGAGGGGCTTACGGCGGAGGCGGTGTCGTGCAGCGAAATCCGACTCGTCTGGAAGGACACGGCCTGGAACGAGACCGGTTTCATCATCGAGTCCGGCGCAGCCTCGAACGGTCCGTTCGCGACCAGGGCGCAGCTCGGAGCGAATGCCGAGACGTATCTCGATCAGGGACTCACCGAGGGCACTACGCGATACTACCGGGTGTGCGCGGTCAACGATGACGGCCGGACCGAATGCGCGGGCGCCGTCGGCGCGACCACGAAGCTGCTCGCGCCGACCTTCCTGCGAGTGATCGACGTCTCGCCGACCCGCGTGGACCTCAGTTGGATCGACAACAGCGCCCGCGAGGCTCACTATGTCGTTCAGCGCAGCAACACCGGTCTCAACGGCTCGTGGGAGATCCTGGCGACTCTCGACGCCAACAGCACGTCCTATTCCGACGGCGACTGCCTGCCGAAGACGACCTACTACTATCGCGTCTATGCCTCCGGATCGGTTTCCGATCCGTCGAACGTCTGCCGCGCGGACACGCCCGACGAAAGCGTTCCCGAGGAGCCGATGAACCCCCGCTGGCTCGGCAAGACGCCGATGGTCGGCGAGGCTTACCGGCTGGCGATGCGCGGCTCCTACGCGTACGTCGCATCGACCACCGGCCTGCAGGTTGTCGATGTCAGCAACAAGTCGAACCCGCTGGTCAAGGGCTCGATCGATCTGACCTATCCATACGATGTTGCGACCGACGAGCGCGGCTACGTCTACGTCGGCGATGAGAAGACTCTGAAAGTCGTCGATGTCACCACCGCTTCCCGGCCCAGCGTGGTGGGAACGCTCGAGATGTCCGACTACGTGCTCGGTCTCTGCGCGGCGAACGGCAAGGTCTACGTCGCCAACTACCTCTCGGGGCTCAGAGTGGTTGACGTCAGCGATCCTGAGACCCCGTGGCTGGAAGGCTCTCTCGACACTCCCGGCCAGGCGTTCTCCGTGTCTGTGAGCGGAGACATCGCGGCGGTCGCGGACGGCACATCCGGCGTGCAGGTGATCGACGTATCGAGCCCGTTCGCCCCGACTCATGTCGCCTCATACGCCACCGCCGACTCGGCGAACGACGTCGCCAGCGCTCCGGGCAGAGTCTACGTGGCCGCACGCAAGGCAGGCCTCGTGGTGCTCGACGTCACCACGCCGTCGTCGCCGTCGCTCGTCTCCCAGTCGCCTCCGAGAGATTCCGCGGTCGGCGTCTGCGTCAGCGGCGATCGAGCGTACGTCGCCAGTTTCAGCTACGTCAACTCGGCCAACGGCCTCCAGGTATTCGATCTGTCCGGCGCGTCGCCGAACGAGCTGTCGTTCGTGCCGGTACCCGGACGCAACCAGGGCGGAGTCGCCGTCTCGAACGGCCTCGCGTGTGTCGCGGCCGGATACGGCGGCCTCAGCGTCGTCGATGTCGGCGACCTCTCCCGGACCGAGCCCGTCGCCGTGATGCCTCAGACGATGCAGTCCGTGAGCGTCGAGGTCGACAGCGACTATCTCTACGTCCTGGCCCGGTCGGGGATATGCTCGTCGCTCTATGCGTACGATGCGAGCGATCCGAGCTTCCCGGAGCAGATCGGCGCGCTCAGGATGGACAGCCCGACCGACATCGCGCTCACGGGGAGCCACGCCGTCATCGGCGACGGCAAGACGATACGCATCGTCAGCCTGGCGAACCCGCGCGCGCCGCAGGTCGTCTCGCATCTCGACATGCCGGACTACGTGTACGGCGTCTCCGTGTGGGACGGCAAGGCATATGTGGCCTGCTACCTCGCCGGCCTGGTGATAGTGGATATCAGCAATCCGGCGTCGCCGTTCAAACTCGGCGCGCTGAACACCGCTGGCCAGGCGTTCGCGACATCGATCGCCGGCGACATCTGCATGGTGGCCGACGGCACGGGCGGAGTGGTGGCGGTTGACGTGCGCGATCCGATGGCGCCGGTCCAGCTCTGCGTGCTGCCGACCGCCGACGCGGCGAACGACGTGACCGTGACGACATCGGGGTATGCATACGTGGCCGCCCGCAAGGCCGGGCTCATGGTCCTCGATATCTCGAACCCCGCAGCCCTCGTGGTCGTCGGCTCCTCATGCGCGCGGGATTCGGCGCTCGGAGTGGCGGTCGTGAACGGCCGTGCCCTCGTTGCGAGCTTCAGTTACCTGAACTCGGCGAACGGGCTGCAGGTGTTCGATCCGTCCGTTTTGCCGCTCCGCGAGTCGTTCTTCCTGCCGCTCTACGGAGGCTACTGTAGATCGGTGACTGGGCAGGGGAGGATCGTCTATCTCACCGACGACGAGTACCAGGTCCGGATCGCCGCGTACTAATACGCGGTCCAACTCCTGCGATCCTTCGGATCGGATACCGACACATCCGCGTCTCCATGAGGCGGGGCCGACATCGGTCCCGCCTCATCGTCCATCGGCCCCATCCCCAGTCGGCGGAGGCCGACTTCGCGCATCCCGTAGGCGTGAATCGATTCGCGGGTGACCACGCCGCGCGGGCGTTCCCTACAAGGCGTACACCGTGCCGTTCCGGAGTGGCGCCCTGGTACTATGCTTCGGCACCGTCGTAGACCCCACATGTGATACACGCGTCATTCCTCGACTTGGCGAATGCTTCTTGACAAGGGGTGATAAGCCTTCTGTCATATAAGCACTCATTTCATCCCCAAAGCACCATGATTGCGCAGTCCGGACCTCAGGCAGAAGGAGCAAAACGATGAGAGCATCAGCGGTTGTCCTAATCGTCATCACTCTGGCGGCGCTGATCGCCGCGCCCGCCGCATCCCAGCAGATCTGGCAGGAGCAGAGGATCACCAACACAACGTGGCCAGAGGGGCAACCCCGTATATGGGGGGATACCATCTATTACGGTGATGGCAGAAACGGCTACGGCGAGATCTATGCCTGGGACCAGGCGCAGGGAGCAAGGCTTCTGCTCGGTGGCGACGGCATCAGCCGGGGAGTCCTGGCGGTCTATCAGGACAAGCTGGTCACATACCGCTACGTGAACGGCCAGTACGACCTCTACACGTGGGATCCGGTCAACGGAGAGGTACCACTTTGCACTGCGCCGGGCAACCAGACCAACGCCAGGATCTACGGTGACACAATCGTCTGGGAGGATCGCAGGGCGGGTGCCGCACGGATCTACGCCTGGGACCCCGTGAACGGAGAGAGACAGTTGTTTCCCACCTCGGGCGGCCAGATGAATCCCAGGATATGGGGAGACAGGATCATATGGTACGACGACGGCAACTACGGGTCATATCCCGGTGGCATATACACGTGGACTCCGCAGGAGGGCGCAATCCGGATTGGAGATGGGGATTCCGCTGCGGTCTACCAGGACAGAGTAGTGATATGGTGGAGCGCCTGGACGGAACAACGGCCGCATAATGAGCCCCTCCACCACCCAGGCTATCTGTACGAGTGGACCCCGGCAATGGGGCTCAGAATGCTTGCTCAGCATTCGTACGATGAGACGTTCAACGTGGAGACATGGGGTGATCTGGTCATCTATGGAAACAGCCGTGTGGGCGCGTGGGATCCCGTTCGGGGGTTCAGCCCCATTGTCAACAACTCGGTCACAAGCTTGTCCGTCTACGGCAACAAGGTGGCTTGGGCTAGTGGAGGGGATATCTACCTGTCCACGCTCGTCCCCGAGCCTTCGTCGATGCTCGCGCTCATCGGAGGCATGGGTGTACTAGGTACCATGCTTCGGAGGAGGAAACAGTAACGGATGACTCGACTCGCTACCACTGGCGGCGGGTGTAGAGCTCCCGGAGTGCCTCGGAGGCGGGTCTGACGCAGGCCCATCCCCGAAGCATCCCGACGAGCGTACTGCTCCGGCCTCCGGATTTACCGAACGCGCGGGCGGGTGGGGGACGCCGCCAGGCCCGGACGTATCTGCTCCATGTTTGCGGGCGACACGTCCACGTTCGACTATGACCTGTCCGGTCATGAAGACGGCCTGTCCACCGCCGGACATCTCTTGTCCAGGCCTGGAAACCTCTTTGCCAAGTCTGGAAAAGTGTTTTCCAAACCCGGACAAGAGGTGTTCCGTCCTGGAGCAGCTATCCCTCAGAGCCGGGCAGTCGCCGCTCGGCGATCCTTTCTCGCGCGCCGGCCTGCTTGCCATCCATCAGGGCTCCACCCACGGAACGGGGCAGCGGCCGTTCCCTACGCGCCGCCTCGAACGGGCATGCTCAGGTCGCTGGATCGCGGAGGCCGCGCAAGACAACCCCTCGGACCCCAGACCTCTTCCCATCTCTTTCGCACAGGCATCTCGGCGCACCCTTCCGCGACCTTCGCGCTCATTCCCGTCCTTTGCCATTCAAGTGACGGCTTGGGGAGAGTTGGCGGACTCCCACGGCACAAGATCCGCCATTCACAGGCATACTCAGGGCTCCGATTGCCGAAAACACATAACTCATAACCCATAACCCAACATCTGCCACCCCAAAAACAGGAGGGCCCCGGCATCCATGCCGGGGCCCCGGGCCATGCCACGGCGGATCATAGTCCGCCAGGCCGGAGGCCGTCTACTTTGCTGCCTGGAAGAGACCGAGCTTGAACCCAACGTACTCGGCATCCACCAGGATCTTGCAGCATGCCGGGTTCTCGTCCGTCTGGGCGATACCCGTTCCCGGACCCGCCGGGTACGGATGCCTCGGCGAGACCGGTATGCATGCATCGGATACTACCATCTCGAAGTCTCCGAGAGCGAGCGCCGCTTCTCGGGTGTTGCCGTCCTCCCACAGGGCGATGATCTGGTCCAGCCTCGCCTGAAGCTCCGGGTAGAGTTCCTCATCCGAGATCAGCGGTACTTCGTCGGTGGCGAAGGGCACTTCATGGAACAGCTCCAGGAGGAGTTTCATGCTGTGCAGGGAGGCATCCACCTTCCACGACCATTCGTCCTCGTGGTTATATCCGGCGACGTGCGGGCCGTCGATTCCGTCGTCATCCCACGGAATGCTCGTGCCGTACTGGATCGTCAGCGTCCACCTCGTGCCGGGCGCCTCGTACATCAGCGGCCATCTCAGCCTGATGCCGGCGGTGCCCTGCTGCTTGACCACCATCGAAGTGAACACGTCGTCGCACTGGATGAACGTCGGCGTCTCCTTGATGAGCGTCACGTTCTTCAGTGTGTAGGCGATGCCCGCCTGGGCCGCAGTCACGAAGTTCTCCCACCTGTCGCCCGGCGCCAGGACGAACACGCCGGGCACCGCGGAGATCGTCTCGCCGCCCTGGCCGAGGTAGCCGGAGTAGTGGACGTTCGCGCCGTTCGAGTCGCCGGGGTACGCCTGGAAGAGAACCGGCTCGCAGATGGCGATGCTGCCGTCACACCGCTCGGTGCTTACCACCGTCGTCCCACAGACGCCTTCCTGTCCGGCGATGCCGCATACATCGAACCAGAGCTTGAAGTGGTTGTTGAACGGGCACAGCATGCTCTCATCGAGCATCATCGGCCCGACGACGATCTCCACCGTCTCGTGCGGCGGCAGTTTGTAGTTGTTGACGGCCAGCGCGTCGCGGAATGCCTGGACGATATCGACGCCGGTCCCGGGAATGTCAGCGTTCGGAGTGGTCAGGAACGGCGCCCGGAAGGTCGGGCAGTCGGCGTTCGGGCCGGCCGGGAAGTCCACGTCCACCTCGCCGTTGTTGGTCACGCTCAGCTTGCACCAGACCTGCTCTATCTTCATCGGTCCGTTGTTGTTCAGGAGCAGGTTGTGGGCCGGCTTGATGACCTCTCCCGGCTCCTCCGTGAAGACCGCATCGTCGTCCAGCATCAGTTCGCAGGTGATGATCGGTACGACTACGTCCACCGTGGCGATCGCCGGTCCGTCCTCCACATGGAGCCCGGTGTTGACGCCGGTCCCGGTCGCCGTCGCCGTGTTCGTGCAATCCGGCGAGGTGTTCTGGCTGGCGAAGTTCTCGTCCGTCTGCACGGGATAGGTGTACGTCTTCGTCTCACCCACGGCCAAGTTGCCGACCTCTATGACCGACGGGATGCACGCTCCGGTCGGGCAGCAGGCATCGCCCGTGAGCGAGTCCTGGATCTCCACGTCCGTCAGGTCGTCGCCGCCGCAGTTGGTGACCGCCACCTGGAAGTAGACCGTGGAGCCTCTGGGCACGGTAACCGACGGGAGGAACGGCCCCTCCGGTGTGCATGCCACCAGCTTCACGATGTCGATGCAGGCCGGACATATCCTGACCGTCGCATCGCACTCGCCGGTGGTGACGACCTCGCCGCCGTCCTCCGGCAGGCAGATGTCGTCCTGAGTGGCGATTCCGCAGGCGCTGAACGTATCAGGGAACTCGTGCAGACCGAGTCTGCAGAGTATGTCTTCGTTGAAGCTGACCGCCGGGGTCGCGATGCAGACCTTCTGTCCGGCTGGCAGTACCAGTCCGCCGAACTTGCTCTGGAGCTCGGCCCGGAACAGAGCGTCGAGATCGATCCCCGTTCCCGGTATCTGGGCCTCGGGATGTCCATCGAGCGTGAACGGGATCTCCAGGAAGTCATCCCTGAAGTACGGGCAGTCCTCGCCCGGGCGCTCGGTGAAGTCCACATCGACCTGACCGTTGTTCTCGACGCACAGCCAGTACCATGCCTGCTTCACGCCCATCGGCGGGTATGCCAGATCGAGGTCCGTGGTCGGCGGTGTATCGTCCGCCGCTTCCGGATCGGGATTTTCGTCGTCGTCCACCAGCTTCACGCAGGAGATCGACGGCACCAGGACGTGTACTTCTGCGCTCACCGGATCGAGTGTCAGCGTAGTCCCGCTGCGCTCGGCCGTCGCGGTGACCATGGCGGTGTTGACCGCGTCCGCTTCGTCATCCGCCGTGTCGAAGGCGGGGTTCGTCGGGACCTTGCAGACGAACGTCCTGGAGTCGCCCACCGGGAGGATGTCGATCGAGATAGTGCCCGGGATGCAGGCATCGGTGTTCGTGCAGTCCTCGCACGGCAGGAGCGCGCCGTTCGCATCCTCGATCGTGTCCGTGATCTCCACGTTGAGCAGGTCCTCGCCGCCGCAGTTCGTGACGACGATCTTGAAGTAGACATCCGCTCCGCGCAGCGCCGTCACCGACGGGCCGAAGCCCTCAAGCGGGTCGCAGGAGACCTCCTTAGTGATGGTGATGCACGGTCCCGGACAGATCGTCACGTCCGCCTCGCACTCGCCGGTGGTGACGACCTCGCCGCCGCTCTCCGGCAGGCAGATGTCCGGATCGGTGGCGATGCCGCACGCGGTGAACGTGTCGGGGAAGACGTTCTCGTCACCGCAGAGTGCCGTCTCGTTGAACGACACCGGTCCGACCGTGACGTAGACGTCTCCGCCGACCGGCATCACGTGCGAGCCGTACTTAGTCTGCAGCGCGGCCCGGAAGGCGGCGTCCAGATCCTGGTTGAGGCCCGTGATTCCGGCCCTGCTGCCCTCGAGGAACGCGTCGGTGAAGCTCGGGCAGCCCGGATCCGCACCGGCCGCGAAGTCTACGTCCACCTCGCCGGTGTTCTCCACGTACAGGTAGTACCATGCCTGCTTCGTGCCCAGTATTCCGTCCACCAGGTTCAGGTGAGCCGTCGGTTGCGCGCCGTCCGCATCCGGCGCGCCGGGGACGGGGTTGCTGTCGTTGTCAACCAGCTTGTTGCACGCGATTCCCGGCACCAGGACATCGACCGTCGCGCTCACAGGTCCGTCTTCGACCTGGCGCTCGCTCGCTACTCCGATGCCGACTACGCCGGCGGTGTTGGTCGCGTCCGGACTGAGGCCGGTGACCGCGAAGGCGGGATTCGTCTGCACCGTGCAGATGAACGTCTTGGTCTCACCCACCGGCAGATCGCCGATGTTGATGACGCCCGGGATGCAGGAATCGGTATTCGTGCAGTCCTGGCACGGCAGGAGCGCGCCGTTGTCGTCGGTCAATGTGTCGGTGACGACTACGTCCCTCAGGTCCTCACCGCCGCAGTTCGTCACATCGATCTTGAAGTAGACGGTCGCGCCCCTCAGCGCGGTCACGGAATTGGTGAACGGGCCGTCGAGCGAGCACGCCACCGTCTTCTCTATGCAGATCTTCGGCGGGCAGATATCGACTCGTGCGGTGCACGAGGTATTGACCTCTTCGCCCTGGCCGTCAGCAAGGCACGTGCCGAGCGCGAGACCGCATGCCGAGAACGTGTTCTCGATGTAAGGCGTGTCAGGGCAGAGGGTCTGCTCATCGATCATCACCGGCCCGAACGCCACGCATACCTCGTCACCGGCCTCCAGGATCAGGCTGCCGTACTTCGTCTGCAGGGCATCCCGGAACGCCTGGCCGACATCGGTCCCGGCCGGGACGGTCACACCCGCGATCGGCGAGTCGAGCAGCGAGTCGCTGATGCTCGGGCAGTCGCGCGCATCTATCGGCTCGAAGTCGACATCAGTCTCACCGTTGTTCCGCAGGCAGATCCAGTACCAGACCTGCTCGGTATCGACACCATCGCTCGTCAGGTTGAGCTCATGGCTCGGCGCCAATCCGGGATCATCAGCCTGGCTCGGATCGGGGTTGTCATCGTCGTCCACGAGCTTCTCACAGGTGATCGACGGCACCAGGACGTTAACGGTGGCTCTGGCGGGTCCGGCGTTCACGCCGACGCCGGTATACACGCCGACTCCGACCACGCTGGCAACGTTCACACAGTCCTCGGTCTCGCCGGTGATGTTGAACGTCGGATCGGTCGGCACGGTGTAGTCGAAGTTCCGCGTCTCACCGACCGCCAGATTTCCTACGACGATCTCCGTCGGTATGCACGATCCGGCGGGGCAGCACGCCCCGTTGCTCGTGAACAGGTCGGAGATCACCACGTTCCCGAGCGGCTCGTTGCCGGTATTCTGGACGGTGATGCGGAAGTAGGTCGTCTCGCCGCGCAGGACCGTCACCGAGGGGCCAAACGGGCCTCCCTCGACGCACGAGACTCCCTTCGTGATGGTGATCTCAGGCTCGCACGTCAGGTTGAAGACCGCGTCGGTGATGTCTTCGTTCACCAGGTCGCCGGTCGCGCCTGAGCGTGTGGCGATCCTGACCGGGAGGGTAGCCATGTTCGGGAAGTCGTCACTGAACGCGGCGCGCAGGCCGTTGATCTGCACCTCGATGTCTTTCTCCGTGGGTTGGTAGTCCGGAGGGGCGGGTGGGATCGGCGTGCGCGGCGCGGTGTAGACGCTGAAAGTCACACCTGCCGGCAGTGGCGACGAGAGGGCGGAGACATTCACTCCGCCGTCGATGCTCTGCACGAAGATCTTCATGTCGGCTACAAATGGGGTTGCCAGACTCCCGTTGCCTACATCCAGCTCGATCTCGTAGTCCTCGAGACCGTCATCTCGGAATCCCTCGGCGAGTTGCGCGCCGGGCACGCCGCCGGAAGGATCGAACTTGGTTATCCGGCCGTCGGCGTCGGCATCCCAGGCTATTCGGTCGTCGCAGATATCGAGCGCCACATAGAGCGTATCGGTGGCGCAGTCGTACAGCGTGCCGACTCGTTCCACGTTGAAGCCCGTCGCAGGTATGGGGGTAATCGGAGGGGCGGTGTATGCATCGGCCCCCAGGGGCTGATCGAGGCATGCTCCGGGACCCTTGGAGTCTCCTCGATCATCAACAGCCCATTGAGTAGTCACCGGGAAGTCCGCATCAGCGTCTCCGGTGAAAGTCACTGTGTCCGCGGCGGCTCGTGGAAGCCACGCGCAGACCAGGAGCAGTATCAAGACGAACAGTACGCGTTTCAATCGCATCCCTACGCTCCTCCTTCATGCCCGACGCCGGCCGCTTGCAGGAACAGGCTCGGGCGTGGTACAATGCAGGGAACCTGCAAACACCCATAGACAGCGATCGCCGGCTCTACCCGATGCCGGATGCTCGGGGAGCGCTCGCGCTGTCTCGTCGCTATTCGGTTCCGGATGTCTCTCGGGGATCAGAAGAAGGAAGCGCAGAAGAGGAAAGACACTTTTGGCGCGGTAGATCTCACCTTACACGGGGGTTCTTCTGCGCTGCCGACGGCCGGAGGGGCCCAATCCTTCCGGCCGTTTCCTAAATCTATCCCAAGGCCCTGATCGAAGCCTGTGATTGCAGTCATGGCCGCCGAATATCCACGGCTAACCGATCCATCAACTCCTTATCATCGAAACGGTAATACCCGGAGATTCCACTCTCTTAAACGGATTCTAGTGTCTGAGCGGGGGCTTTTTTAGTGGTTAAACCCAGAGCGTAACCAACAGCGCTTGCTTGTAGCTTGGCCTAAATGCGCTTGCTAACACGAAGAACTGGTGCAGGCACGCATCAGCAACTTGCGTATGTTGGGAATACCACCATCGGCAAGTATGTCAATCGCTTGCTCAACGGGTGTAGTGATGGGGCAGTGGGTCGTTTCGGGAAGACGTCCCGGCTACTGGAGCATGCCCAGCGACCGGGCGATCTGTATCGCTCCGGGGGCGATGACCACCACGAATATCGCCGGGAAGATGAAGAACACGAGCGGGATGAGGAGCTTGACCGGCAGCTTGGCGGCCGCCTCGCGGGCTCGCTGGCTTCGGACGCTTCTGAGCGTCTCGCACTGGACGCGGAGTACTCTGGCAATGCTCACGCCGAGCTGGTCCGCCTGGCAGACGGCCGCGACGAACGAGGAGACCTCCGGAATCCGGATTCGACGGGCCATGTCCTTCAGGGCGTCGGCGCGCAGCTTGCCGAGGCGCATCTCCTGGAGCGCCCGCGAGATCTCGCGGGAGAACGGGGTGTCCTGTTTCTCGATCACCTTCTGCATCGCTCCGTCGAGGCCGAGTCCTGCTTCCACGCAGACGGTCATCAGATCGAGCGTATCCGCGAGCACCCTGCGGATCCCTGCCTGGCGCTTCCTGATGATGCTGTCCAGCACATAGTCTGGGAGGAGCGCCCCGCAGAGGATGATCGCCGGGATGCCGACCACTCGCAGCATGGGAGACACGTTGACCAGGTTGATGACTGCCGTGCCTGCCAGCGATATCACTATCACCGACAGGACTCTCAGGCCCATGAACTCCCGATATCCCATGTTCCACGGACGGCCCGCGGTCTCCAGTTTCTCCTCGACGGCCTGGGTGGCTCCTCCGGGGGTGAAGCGCACGGCGAATCCGGCCAGACGACGCAGGAAGGGCATCACTATGCGCTCCGTGAACGGCACGGCCATCTCCAACTCGACGGAGTTGAGCGTGCTCTCCGCGGGCTTGGTCTGATCGAACATCCTGTCGCGTATCACATCGCGTTCGGACTTCATGCTCAGGCCGATCACCAGAAGTGCGATGCTTCCGAATGTGCACAACGAGATCAGTAATAACACGATACTCACTCCCCGCCTAGACTTCCAGGGCCAGCATTCGCCGCATTACGAGCACGCCGATCGCCTGAAGGACCAGTGCCGCACAGATCAGGCCGGGTCCGATCGGGTCGTTGAGCAGCACGGCCATGTACTCCGGGCGCTGCTCGTACAGGACGACCGCCAGTACGATCGGCAGTACTACGAGGATGAGGCCGGAGACTCGGCCCTCGGCGGTCAACGCCCTCATCTCTCCCATTATCTTGGTGCGTTCCCTGATAGTGTCCGCAATCGTTTCCAGTATCTCGGCGAGATTGCCGCCGACCTGCAGGTGGATCAGTATCGCCGTCACCACGAGGTCGAAGTCATAGCTGTTGATCCGATCGACAGCCGCGCGCAGAGCCTCCTCCAGCGGACGTCCGACTCCGACCTCGCTGACGATCCGCTCGAACTCCCTGGATATCGGCTGGGGCATCTCCTGCGCCACCATCTGCATCGCTCTCAGCAGGCTGAATCCCGACTTGAAGGATGCCGACATCGTGATCAGCGCGTCGACGATCTGCGCGTCGAAGGCGGCACGACGCTTCCTTTGCAGCGACCTCACCACCATCACAGGCAGCACGACCCCGACTGCTCCGAACAGCAGATGGCCGAACGCACCGCGAGCCGCCGCTACGGCGACAAACTGAGAGAGGATCACGGACCCGCACAGGATGCCGACGAACTCGCTCGGACGTACCGGCAGACCCGCCGCGGACAGTTCCAGGTACAGCCGATCGGTGATCCGCCTGCCGGTGAGCAGTCGTGTCAGCAGGGGGATCGCGTCCTCTCTTCTTCCCGGCTGCTCCTGTGGAGCGGCTTCCTGTTCCGGGGAAGTAAGCTCCTTGAGCCGCGCGCTGATCTTCCCGGGCTTGCCCGCGACCGCCAGGCCGACAAGCAGGACTACTCCGAATGTGCCCATCAGCGCCGTCAATGCCCAGAGCAGGTTTGTCTCATTCATATTGATAGCCTCGCGCAGAAAATGTTGGCCGGCAACTCTACCCCCTGCTGGAGCAGTCGGTCCATGAACTTTGGCCGCAGCCCGGTCGGTCGATGCTGACCGATCACTCTTCCATGGGTGTCTATGCCCCTCTGCTCGAACAGGAAGATGTCCTGCAGGGTGATGACATCGCCCTCCATCCCCTGGACCTCCGTGATGTGGGTTATCTTGCGGCTGCCGTCCCGGAGTCGGTTCTGGTGTATGATGAGGTGGATGGCGGACGAGATCTGCTCGCGTATGGCTCTCGACGGCAGTTCCGTTCCCGCCATCAGCGCCATCGTTTCAAGCCGGGAGATCGTGTCGCGCGGGCTGTTGGTATGCGCCGTACTCAGCGAGCCGTCGTGTCCCGTGTTCATCGCCTGGAGCATGTCCAAGGCTTCTCCGCCGCGCACCTCGCCGACGATGATCCGGTCGGGCCTCATCCTGAGCGCGTTCCTGACGAGCATGCGGACCGGGACTTCGCCCTTGCCCTCGATGTTCGGCGGACGGCTCTCCAGGCTCACGATATGCTCCTGCTGGAGTCGAAGCTCGGCGGCGTCCTCGATGGTGATGATGCGCTCGTCGTTGGAAACGAAGGACGACAAGACGTTCAGTGTGGTGGTCTTGCCGCTGCCTGTGCCTCCGGACACCACCATGTTGAGCTTGGCAGCGACACATGCCTTGAGGAATTCCGCCATCTGCGGGGTCAGTGTGCCGAAGCTGATCAGGTCCTCCATAGTATACGGCTCTCGCGAAAACTTGCGGATCGTGAGCGCCGGGCCCCTGACCGCCAGAGGGGGGATGATGGCGTTCACGCGCGAGCCGTCCGGGAGGCGGGCGTCCACCATCGGCGAGCTCTCGTCTATGCGGCGGCCGAGAGGCATCACGATCTTCTCGATGATGCGCATCATGTGCGGCTCGTCCCGGAATACGCGGTCGGTCAGAAACACCTTGCCGTTCCGCTCGGCATAGACCTGACTCGGCCCGTTGACCATGATCTCAGTGATGCTCGGATCATCGAGAAGCGGCTGGATCGGTCCGTATCCGAGCACCTCGTCGATGACGTCGGCCACGACCTGCTCGCGTACCTTGAGGGGCAGAGAGACCCCGGCGTCGGTCACCGCCGCCGACATCACCCTGTGCACCTCATGAGCCATTGCGTGCCTGTCGATCCTGCCCAGTTCCGCCGGATCGATATCGTCCATCAGCTTCTGGTGGATCTGCGCCTTCAGCAGCATCAGGCTGCGCACGCTCAAGCGTCCTCGACCGTCTCCCTGATCGATATCCGCATCGGCATCCGGTCTGCGTGTGTCCAGGAGTCCCATGACTATCCTCCGAATCTCATCCTGCCCTTTTTCCTGCCGCGCAAAGCGTGCTTGTGGTTGGCCGCGCTTTGACCGACGCCGGACACTTTGGAGGCAAGCTCCGATATGCTGCGCCCGAATGGGGAATCGCCGTCCGTGATCGCGATCGGCACTCCCTGGTTGACCGCGGAGACGAGCCTGCTGTCATTCGGTATGGTCGCCAGCACACCGCACTCGAAGAGAGTCTCGATGTCCTTGATGCTGATCTGGTTGATCTTCGAGACGCGGTTCAGAACGATACTGATATTCTCCCTCGGGATCCTCGACTCCCCGACCGCCGTGAAGAAGCGCTTCGTATCTGTGGCCGTCGTCAGATCGAACAGGTTGGCGATCAGGAGGATCGTGCTCGCATGCGAGAGCAGGCGAAGCGTCGGCCCGTGCAGGATCGGTGGTACGTCCACGACGATGTAGCGGTACATGCGCTTCAGTACGTATATGAGGTTTTCGAGGCACTCCTCCGACATGGCATCCAGGGGGAGCGGCTCGGATGACGACACCAGGATATCGACACCGGATGGGTGGCTGGTAACGTAGTCCTGGATGATGGTGGTGTCGAGCTCCGCCGACACCGGCTCCAACTCGGACAGCACGCGTCCCGGTCGGATGTTGAACATCGTGGCAACATCGCCGAACTGCGTGTAGCCGTCAACCAGCGCGACCTTGGCGGGGGCATGCCGCGCCAGCATTACGGAAAGGTTCACGGCGATCGTGCTCTTGCCGACCCCGCCCTTGGCTCCGGTGACGGCTATGACCCTGGGGAATGTGGACGGGTCCTTTAGCGCGTTGACCTCGTCCGAGTCCCTGCGCCTGCCGACCTCACTCAGAGCGGAGACCAACTGGTGCAGCTCCCTGGGATCGATCGGACTCGTGATGATTGCGCGCGCCCCTGAACGCATCGCCGACTCCAGGCTGTCGGTCGACTTGGAGTCGACGAGCAAGATCGGCATCACCGCCGGCGCTACTGCGCTGAGCATCTCGCAAGTCTGCAGAGGAGTGATGCCTCGCACGCTGTTCGAGATGATCGCCACGTGGGGAGATCTCAGGACGGCCAGTTGCACTGCTTCCTGACCGTCCCTCGCCAATCCCACGATCTCGGCGTCCGGATCGGATGCGACCATGAACGCTATCTCGTCCCGAGTCGCCGCGTCGTATTCCGCGATGAGTATTCTGACAGGCATGCCGTATACTATTGTCCTTGTGCCTGCGCCGCAGGTCGGACGATCTGCGGCGTTACGATAATGACGAGTTCGGACTGGTTGTTCACGAACGACCGGCTCTTGAACAGCTCGCCGATAACCGGCAGGTCGCTCAACACGGGGATTCCCCTCACCAGCTTGGCCGTCTCGTTCTGAAGCAGGCCGCCGATGATCAGCGACTGGCCGTCTCTCACGTTCACCGTCGTCTCCGCTCTCCGCGTCCGGAGTCCGGGGATACTAATCCCATTGATCACGACCGAACTGGCGGGGTCTAGTGTGCTGACCTCCGGCATGACTCGGAGTTGGAGCCTGTCATCCCCGGTTATCTGTGGTTGGACTCTCAGGCGCACGCCGAACTCCTTGTACTCGATCGTGATCGCGGCCGCACCTCCGACTACCCCTGACTGAGCGACGGGGATCGGGATCTCGCCGCCGACGAGCATGCCGGCCTCGCGTCCGTCGAGCACCAGGAGATTCGGCTCGGAGAGCACCTTGGCCTTGTTCTGTATCTCCAGGGCTCTCACCCGCGCGCCGATCGGATCGAACCGCTCGATCGAGCCGCCGCCGAACAGGTCTACGGGCCCGAAGGTCGTCTGCCCGATCAACCAGGGCTGATCGACTACGGTTGCCTGCGGAGGCGCACCGGGCACATCACTCTCTTCGAAGACGACTCTGCCCCAATCGACGCCGAAGTCCTTGAGGGCATCCCTGTTGATGTCTACAACCTGGGTGCGGACCATCACCTGTCCGGCTATCGAGCTGTCCAACTCCACCATGTTCAGGACGGTCACCCTGCCGTCGACCCCCGCCGTGCCCGCATCCGCAACCTGCTTCTGCCAGCCGAGTATGAAGGCATTGATCCGCTCCTGCTCGATGGGAGTGCCCACTCTGCCTTCGATGACCACGACGTTGCTTGGGAGCGCGCGCACGGTGAGCGCCGGATTACCGAGCCCCTGGCGGATGGCGGTAGCCACTTCCATAGTGCGCACGTTCACCTCGTCCAGGCCGCGCTCCACCTGAATCAAGTTCACTACCTTCGGGCAGCGCAGGCCGGTCTGAGCATCGACGTCGGTGGCCCGGCTGGTAACGATCTTTTCGAGCACGAACGACTCACCTTCTGGCCGCGCCACGGATTTCGCTTCCTGCTTCCCGGCGCCCGTGCTCGCGCCCTGGAAGACCATCGTCTCTACGATAGCCTGAGCGATCGCCTCAGCCTTGCTCGATTCGGCTTCCCGCGACACGGCGCCTTCGAGTATGACGGTGTTGCCGACCCCGCGCACCTTCAGGCGCTGGTCGTCCAACTCCTTGCTGATCCTCTCGCAGATGGCATCCATGTCGAGCTCGCTCGGCTTGACGGAGACTCGGTAGAGCCGTCTGCCGCTGTCATCCCAGACGTACAGCACGGTCTTGCCGGGCGACCTGGCATTCAGGAGGATTTCGCTGGAGGATAGTGCGACCACATCGGCCACTACGGGATCGCCGATCGCCGTGCGCTTGGCGTCCTTGCACTCGATGATCTCGCTGTCCCCGACGTAGAGGACCTTCTCCGGGATGGATGAGTCAGTCGCGGCGTGCAGCGGAGCGGCCACCACAAGCAGCGCAATGATCGCCGCCAGCAATGCGGTGAATAAGCAAACGTATCTCGTTCTCATTATGCATGGGTCTGCAGAAACAGCAGGGGAAAAAGCACCCTGGACCCCCGGCCTCCTTTGCAAAGGAATTGTCGTACCATGCTGCGGTTACTCGGAGACCGTAGCTTCCTCGGTCTGCGTACCGCGCACGATCACGATGGTCTTCCCGGAAGACACCGCGGCTGGCATCTGCCTGGGAAATGGTTCGGACTCAAACGAAAGCGGCGCCGGCCTTACCGTCGGCTCGGCGATCAAAGGTGGAACGAATCGCGGCGCCGGGGACTTCACGCTCCGGGACTGTCCGGCTCCCTGGTTCGACGGCTTCGGAGCAACGCCGATCACCGCCTGAGCGCTCACAGGCTTCACGGGTCTGATCGATGCATCCCCGTCGGAGCGCAGGGCGAGCCTGAGCCTGCCCTTCGCATCTGCGAGCACGAGCTTCTCGGCATCCGTCGGCGTGACGGCAAGCGTCGCGGTGGGCTGAGTCCTGGCGGCGGCCTTGTCGGCCGACACGTTTCCGCCCCCCTCGTATTCCTTGCCGATTGCGAGCAGGTGCACGTTCTGGAGCACGGTCCTGGCGAACGAGTTGCCGTTCACGTCGAAGGTCGCCACCACGTCCACGCGGTCGCCGGGCTTCAGGAAGCCTCCCACTCCGATGACCGGATCGAGACCCACGGTCACCGCTCGCATGAACGGCGGGATGGCGTAGGACAGCCGGTCGTTGGCCGCAAGATGGCTGGCGTATATCGGCTCGCCGGCCTTGATGTCGGTCTTGGCGACCTTGCCGACGACCGTCTTCTCGTCCACGGCGGCGCCCGGCGTCACAAGATGGCTCGGGAAGCTGCGGATGCGCAGCTTAGCGGCGGTAAGGACCATCCCTCGCGGGATGTTGCTCGCGGCGGTCACGACCTGGGTCTGCGCATGTGCCTGGCTTTCCTGTCCTGACAGGTAACTCCAGACCATCGCGGCAGCGGCGAGTCCCAGGATTGCGGCAAGCAGAAACACCCTCTCTCTAGGCTTCAGACTCATACAACACTCCCCCCATTAAGGTGTTAGGCGGACACGGTACATCATATTCGACTGTCCGATATCGGGCGCAAAGGGCTGCATCCAGCGGATCGACGTACTTCCCACGATGCCGGGAACAAATCGGCCGAACAACTGCGCGCAGTGCCTGCCACCGAGCTCGTAGTAGTCGACGCTCTCGATGAAGAAGCCGGTGAAGCCGACTATCATCATGTTGTTCGCGGTGCGGCGCACGACGGGCATCACCACGACGCGGCTGCATCTTGCCCTGTCGGTATCGCCTGCGCTGAGCCATTCGTCCCAGGTCATATCGTCCGATATCCGGTTGTTCAAGCTGTCACACGTCGAACGAGCTACGTCGGCGGTTATGTCAGCGTATTGGCGTCCGATCCTGAGCGCGAACGGCTCGGACCGCCCGGCAAGGCGATCCTCGTAGACTTTCACATCGTAGGCCTCGTCGGAGAACACGATAGGGTAGAGGTTATTGGCCTGTCCGAGCGTATCGAGTCCGCCACTGCTGTTCCAGTACCAGGTCCACAGCATCTCGTAGCTTCCGGGCTCGATGAACCTGATCTTGTTCTCGGTGACTGCCAGCGGCACGAATCCGTAGGTGAAGCCGTTAACAGGTTCCAGCGCGGCCGTGCTTCTGGCGCGAACGGTGCCGGACTGCCGGCCAAGCAGCCGGGCGAATCCGTAATCCACACGCGCCTGACCGTAGACCGTGATAGTCCGCCGCCCCGGAACACCGTCCGTCGCCTCCGGAACGCCGACTGTCGCATCCACGAGGCTGCCGGCGGATTGGTTGTTGGTATCGGCCAGGTCCATAGCCGCCGTCTCCGCGGCAGCGGCGCCGAGATCCACGGCTGCGGGCTCCAGTTGCCATGCCGCCGCAATAGCGGATGCGTCGCAGATGTGCTGCGCCCTCTGTTTGGCAAGCTGAAGCCGGCCCAGGTCCACGGCTAGGGCGGTAGCGCCGACAAGCACCAGGAGCAGGAAGGTCGTCAGTATGAGGACTGCACCACGGTCGTTTCTCATATCGCTGCGCACTTCTCTTGTCTCCTCAACGCAGGCAGGAGGACATGTCCCCTGGCGGTCACTCCCTGCGCATGACTACTACCGCACTTAGCCTTACGGGATTGTTTCCCAGAAGCGATCCCGTGACGCGGTTGCACTGATACGTCGTCCGTACTCTGACCTGGACGTTGTTCGAGTCGGGAATCTCCTCCTCGGTCCAGTCTCCCCAGATCGAGCCGGCCTCATCGAACTGCCGGTAGTGCAGTTCCACCTCGATGGGGGGCTCGCCGGGCTTCGGCTTCGGCGCATTCGCTACGATCACCGACTCCACCCGATCGGTCTCGCCGAGCGCGGCACACCTGGCGCCCTCCCTTGCGGCATTGTTCAGCGCCATAGAATCCTTGGCGAGCAGGCCCCAATCTATGATGCCCATCACTATGGTGATGAGGAGCAGTCCGACGACCGCGAACTCAACCAGAGCCGCTCCCTTGTTGTCGATCCGAGGTATTCTCATGACCATCATCTACGGTCGCAGGACATATGTCAGGAGCGTCCCGAGGGCGATTGCCGGGCTGTACCGGAGCTTCAGCCCTCGGGACACACCTGCAAGTTCCACCGGAGCCTGAATGCATATCTTCAGGAGCAGGTTGGTGAACATGCCTCTAAGCGTCGAAGTCAGCGCTCTATGGCGGATCATGACCGCCACAGCCAACATGCCGCCGATCGCCGCCGTGAAGAGCAGGGACCATGCCGCAAACCTGATGCCCATCAGCGCTCCGACCGCCATCATGAGCTTCACATCGCCGCCCCCGATCCCGATCCGGGGAGCGAACAGCAGATAGAGCACCATGATCAGCCCTGCTCCGGCGATGCTCTGTGCAAGACCGTGCAGTCCGGCTGACAGCAGGGACATAACCATTCCCAACACTATGCAGGTCAGGGTAAGCTTGTTGTCAATCTTGCCGTGCCTGACATCGGTGTAGACCGCGCCTGTTATCAGCGCGATCAATACGGCAGGCACTGCCAGCCGGAGGATCATGCTGCCGATCACCATCCCATGCGTGACGGTCTTTTCCATCGTTCGACCGCACTAGCTGCCGGCGCCACCGCTGCTGGGAGCGTTCTCCAGGGACGTCTGCGCGTTACCGAACAGTGTGCTGATGCCGCCCTTGAGACCGGTGATCGCACCGATCAGCGCGACGGCGATGAGTCCCACCAGCAGGGCGTACTCGACCATCGTTGCTCCCTCTTCGTCAAGGAGCAGCGTCTTCATCCTCTGAAGCATTCTCGACACCTCCTTTGTCGTTATGCGTTCATCCATGGGCAATCGCCCATCCCGGAGTGGCGGCCTTCTACGGCCGCTCCTACAATCGTGATCACTAGAAACGAGCGCCAAGACTGAAGACCACACCCTGGAAGTCGGTCTTGGCGACATCGGTATAGTAGATCTCCGCCGAATGTCCCCTGCGTGAGGCGTATCCGAATCCGATCTGCCACCCGAACGTCAGGTTGCTCTCCGACGTGGTGACCGCGCCGACCGTTCGGCGGTCCCGGATATAGTAGGCCCCGACACCGGCCCGGGTGAACCATGCTCCGGACCCTCGACGGGACATCGGTATTCGTGCATCGATCGTGAGCGGCAGCACGCTGAATACCCGGCTGCCTGCGTCCATGCCCTCGGTGAATGTGCCGTCCGACTTGTAGTATGCCAAGCCGATCTCCAGGACCGTCCCCTGTCTCCTGCCGGTCCTGTATGCGACTTGGAACGTTGGCCACACGTCGGTGGTCTCGTCGCTCAGGTCGTCGTCGGTCGGGAAGAACGCGCCCGCGCGGAACGACAGACGCCGAGCCGTTTCCTCATGGAAATCGACCTCCTTCAGCCCACCCGGCTCGTCGGTCGCGGGAAGCGTATCGCCCGTGACCTCGACGTATGCGCCGACCGGGATGAATGCATCGGAGCGGAGAAGCCTCACGCTCGCCCTGGCGACGTACGGCGGGTCAGGAGTGATCTCCTCGACCGTCGCTCGGGCCAGTGGCTCGGTTCCAGGCATGAGAAAGACGTTGAAGACTGCTCCCCTTTGCACGGGGCGGGGAAGTCCCAGCCAGAGAGTCCTGTCGCTGCGGTCGACTACGAGTCCGCGGACCAGGTCATCCGCGCCGAACGCGCCTCCGCAGCACAGCAAGAGAAACGAGCATACCAGCCAAAGTGCCCAAAGCCTGAAGGTGCTCAACTTGAGATTCCCTCCTGCCTGCTCTACGACCGAGCCTTGTTCGGCGCGACGTTCGGGCAGGTGATGGTTGTCCGTGGGGTGCATCTGCGGCAGAGGAACTGCTGTGGGCCAGTTTGCCCCCCAGTCACACACCTGATCTTTACCCAGACAGACCAGACGCCAAACGGACGAGCGGCACACTCCCATCCGGCTGCCGTCCGCGACGCACATTGCCAATACCCACATTCATCGCTGCCCAAAACCTCGACTGCCGGTCTTCCCGGCCCACGAGGCGTGTATGCGCCAGCGGCAGTCGGGCCTGCGCACTTGTGCAAATCGCTCCTCCTGTCTCGGGATCGGCGCTCGAGGTTTTTTCGCCGGCCACCTGGTCATGCGGTTGAAGAGCAGGCTAGTTGGGAATAAACAAACTACAGAACAACCTGAGTCCCTGCCGGACGCGGTCGTCTGGAGGAGGAACGATCTGGCATGGCTTTCATGAGTAGACAAGGCATGGTGTTTCTGCTGTGCGTACTCCTGCTCGCCGCAGGAGGGAGCGTGTTCGGGCAGGATCTGCAGTCGCCGGACTGGCAGATCTTCCTGGATGGTTTCGCGTACACGGACCTGGTCACCGTGACGTTCCCCGGGACTGATGCCCACGGGGTTCTCACCGGAGACTGGTCGGGGGCGGTCAGGTATGACGGCATCGAGACGGATGGAGGCAGATCCATGCTTCTTCCTCCGAGGTTCTTCAGTCCGGATTTCACCACAAACTCGGCGTTCGAAGTTCTGGACCCTATGTACACCTACCACGATCCGTCGAACTCGGTGCCGGGGAAGAACACCGGCCGCAGCCGTATTGTGAACAATGATCTCCTTATAGAGATCCTGGTGCAGATGAAGTATGTGCCCGGCGGCATGGCGATAGGCCTCAATCCCGGCGGTGCGGGCTATGCAGGGCCCATCATGACGTCACCGTATGTGATGTTCCAGACGTATAACATCCGGAACATCAGAGGTACGGCGATATCGAACCTATCGCTGTATCAGTTCCTGCACGCTCACCCGAATGATGACCTTTCCACGGACAACTTCGGCGTCTACGATCCGAAGATCTACGCCGTGGGCGGCTACCCTGACTATCACTACGATATCTCTACCTATGGTCGGGGGCTGTTTCTGCCGGAGGGAAGTGATGTGGTGGGCTTCAGCGCCAACACCGCTCCCGCCGCCTATGCGGTCGGCGCTTACGGCAGCGATCTTGCCGGAATTATTGCGGATATCTACGACGACAGGCTTTCCGGGCTGAATGCCGCCGGCCCGACCGATATCTGCGGAGCGATGAAGTTCCATTGGGGGAGCCTTGCGCCCGGCCAGACGGTCTCGCAGACCTTCGCTTTCTGGGTAGCTAACTGGAAGAACCCGCCGCAGCCTCCGTCCGAGCCGATCAGCCTGCTGCAGGCCTACGAGGGCAGTTCGAGAGGCGCATCCGGACATCACAAGGGGTACAAGGGCATCGAGGGCGATACGACGTCGGCCGTGCCGGGAGTGTTCACCATCGTGCCCGGTGACAAGTGGGAGAACTTCGTAGGCGCGGCACAGGTCGGCGTTCCCTACACCCTGAAGAGCGTCTCGCTCGTCAAGCAGACGCCCTCCATCGTCCAGTGCGCGGATGTATTCCCGGCCCACGGAGTCCAGCAGCAGGGTACGCCGTCGATTCGGACGTGGTGGCCGCTGATGTACGAGGTCCCGCAGACCATGTGGACTCTGACGATCACCTACGGCACGTCCGTCCCCTGGGATGACGACGGACTCGGGCCTCATAAGCCCACGTATGTTCACACTGAGACCTGGCGTTGGTATGTGGATGCGACTCTGGAGAGCATGAAGAACCTGCTGGCGCTGTTCCATGAACTGCCGTTCTCGACGGATGAAGTGCCGTTGATCTCGGACGAGAAGCTCTATCCTCAGCTCGTCGAGAAGCTCGATGCGGTGGCCTATGCCTGGGAATCCGGAGACCATATCAGCGCCGGCATCCTGCTCGGGGAGTTCGAGATGCAGGTGATGGATGCCTGCATCGCCACATCGCCCGCCAAGCCGAATCCCACGGGTCCCGGCACCGGGATCGCCAACAGCGCTGAGAATCCCGCGTGTTGCAAGCTCCTCGCGGATTCGGAGTATGTCGGGGGGCGACTCGGACTGCTCCAGCCGGTTCAGTAGGCTTCGGCATGCCACGTTCCTAACAAGACTCAGGTGGATCTGAAACAGTCAGTCATTCCAGGCATATTACTGCGCAGTCAGAGTAGTTGTCTCGGGGTAGAAATCCCGCTGGTCCTGTCAGGGCTGGCGGTGGTTGTTCCCCGGGGACATAGGAACCCCGGCAGTCCTGAGTAGCGAAGCGTATCGAAGGACGGTCGGGTCTGGCCAAAGGTCTGGTAGAGCAAGGCCGCCCTTCGATACGATGCTGCGCATCACTCAGGGCTGACGGGGTGGATTTGCCGGGACATAATACCCGCTAGTCAGTGAACTCGGAGTGCAGGACTACTCATGCCCGGCGGGGTGGGTTTCCCGGGACATAGGAACCTGCTAGTCCTGAGTAGCGAAGCGTATCGAAGGACGGTCGAGACTACTCAGAGCTGACGGCGCGTGGTTTCCTAGGAGCTACACCGTAGCACAATCTCCTGAGACTCACCGGATACCTCGCACATAGAGCACCGGGTGCTCTCGCGAGCACCCGGTGTGCGGTAGTTCAGATCGCTCTCAGGCCCACCCCCATTTCGTCTGATAGAGTTGGTGATGCTTACTTCCCCGGCGTGAATATGCCGTGCGATCCGATGTAATCCACGTCGGCCATCAACTTGCAGCACGCTGGATGCTCGGGCGAGTTGGCTATGCCTGTGCCCGGACCGGTCGGAGCAGGATCCATCGGCGAGATGGGAATACAGCCGTCGTTGATCGTTGCAAACAACTCTCCCAGAACCAGACTGGCCTCTGTCTCCTGCTGGTTGTCGACCAGAACGATGAACTCCGACAGCAAGTCCTGCAGCACCGGGTAGAGCTCCTCATCCGATATCAGAGGCACCTCATCGGTCGCAAACGGCAGTTCGCGGAACAGCGCCATCAGGTTCTGCAGGCTCGTCGGGTTGGCTTCGACCTGCCATTCCCAGATCTCCTGGTGTACGTAGCTCGCGGGATTCGGCCCCGCACCATCATCGTCATACGGAGCGTACGTTCCGTAGAGTATGCTCAGCCTCCAGGTGGTTCCGGGCGGCTCGTACATCAGCGGCCACCAGAGCCGGACGTTCGGAGTGCCATGCTGGTAGATGGTCCGCGCGTTGATCGTGCACATCGCGGGTGTCGTCTTGGCGAGCACCACGTTCTTGATCGCGTAGGGCGTATCCACGGGCTCCCATGCCGCGCCGACGAAGTTGCTCCAGTTGTCGCCGGGCTCGATGGAGAAGATCCCCGGCACGGCCGAGATCACATCATCCCGGACTCCGTCAAAGCCGGCGAACCCCAGGTTAGTCCCGCCGCTGTCACCCGCGTACGACTGCTGAAGAACGATCGTATCGTGTACTATCGGTAATACCAGGACTCTGGCGGACACGGCAGGAAGTGCCGTGATCAGTACCAGCGCCGCCAGCAGTATGAGCAATCTTTTCATGATGTCTCGCTACCTCCTTCAACCTCATATCTTGGAAGACCGGGCCATGCCATTGCCTGGGACGACCCGCTGCGTCACTTGGCCGTCTGGAACAGGCCGTACAGATCGGCAATGTAGCCGGCGTCTACCTGAAGCTTGCAGGCGGCGGGATTCTCCGCGGTTTGTACAATGCCCGTGCCGACGCCCGAAGGCAGGGGGTACATCGGAGTAGACGCTATCCAGGCATTGTTGACCTCCATCTCGAAGTCGGCCAGGATCATGCCGGCGAGCAGGAGGTCGCTGACGGCGAGGGCGTCTATTGCCGCATCCAGTTTGGCCTGCAGGATGGGGTACAGCTCCTCGTCCGAGACGAGCGGCACCTGGCTCGTTCCGAAGGGCAGTTGGTGGAACAGCTCGAGTGTGAGCTTGAGGCTCTCGAGAGTGGCATCGACCTGCCATCTCCACACATCGCTCATCGGCGTCCCGTTTGCGGTGTAGTTGATCGTCAGTGTCCAGGTCGTACCCGGGACTTCATACATCAGTGGCCACCAGAGCCGGATGCTCGACGTGCCCTGCTGCATGAACTCCCTCTGAGGAAACTCGTTTCCGCACTGGATGAGCGCGGGCGTCGTCTTCCTGAGCGTGACGGAGGTGATGGTGACGGTCGGGGCGGGAATTCCGTTGTGGTAGACGCGGATGAAGTTCTGCCAGGGCTCTTCTCCATCATCCTGCGGGATGATCTGCAGCACTCCGGGCACCGAGCTGATCAGATCGTCGGTAAGCGTGGCGTACCCCGCGTATCCCACGTTGACCCCGTTGGAGTCGCCCGGATATGCCTGATACACTAGCAGCGTGCAGCCCGAATCCAGGAAGTTCTGGTCAGGGTAGTCTCCGTCAACTCCGGCGTCTACCTGGATGATATCGCTCGTGATCTTCACCGCATCGGGGCCGCTGGGAATGGCGTCCACACTGGAGTAGCCGGGTGGGTTGATCTCGGTGATCCTGTATGTGCCGATGAGCAGGTTCGTGAAGCTGAAGGTGCTTCCCATCTGCGGCGGCACAGGATTGTTGCTCGCGTCCACGACCGGATTTCCGCTCGCATCGGTCAGTATGAACGTTGCGCCGGGCAGAGGCATGTCACCCCCGTTGAAGCCGCCACTGCAGTCGACATCTTGAAATGCCCCTCCGCTGATGGTCACCGCCGCCTGGCACTGCCATGTCAGCGCTGCCATCAGCACAAGCGCTGCCAGCCATAGCTTGCAGGCTTTGACGTGATTGAGTCTGAACATCGATCAAGCCTCCTCTCATGCTATATGCAGAATGCTCCTGCCCCGGCGTCGGGGTTGGCCTGCCGTTGGCGGATGGCTACCCAAATCACCGAGCAGGTTCACAAATATGCCTCTCAGAGTGGCAACCTTCGGGAAACAAGTTAACCGGGTACTAGTCTGCACATGTTGGCATTTCCGCTGTACCCTCCCGGAAGTATGGGCTAAACCTACAATAAAATGATGGTCTGCAACTTAGGGTTAACGATGCAAGATACAGCCGACATCGTTGACGGTGGCCGGCGCCGGAACACCCGTCTAGACCCGTGACGGGTGTAGATACAGGAGCTCGGATGGGGGATGTGGCAATACGGGAGAAGTGAGTGGTGTGTGACGGAAGGCAGACGGCATCAGCGAACAGTCGGCGATGACTCCACCTGAGGTCCGATCCCATTGCGCCACTTGAGGCTCACGTCGGGATTGACGGCATGCAGGTAACGGTCCTCGGCGGTGAAGCGGATGGCGCCGTTCGAGGAAACGGCGGGGGAGGGAGCGATCCCTCCCCCGCCGTGTATGTCCGGTCCGGGTTATCGCCGTTCGGACCGCTGCGAGTGCTCAGTCCCATATTACGGAGATTGCCCCGGAAGCAACATGTCCTATGGATATTCGACTATCTTGGTGGCAAGTACCCTGCGGACGAGTCTGTCCGCCAGAGGCTCGCAGGAGCTTATACCTGTCACCAGTACGGTGGAGCCGACAGCCGGCTTGGTGAGGTGGCCGCAGTAGACCTTCACGCCTGCGTGGCCTGATCCGTCCCTGAGATAACTACCGCCGTTTACGTAGCAGTAGTCTTCGTCTGCCCCGCCGGCGTATGTCACTTTGCCCCAAGTCATGACAAGCAGGCCCACGTTATGCGGTCCGAACGACTTGTAGACGCCCGGTGTGTGCTCGTTGAGCGCGAATCCACCGATCGCTCTGTCCATCATGTTGAGCGCGTCGGGCGCCGTGCCCTCGGCCGAACTCACCCTGACCACCGATGCGGTGATCTGCCGTTCGCCGTCCACGGTCTCGATCTCTCCGGCGATATCCACTACGCAGCCGGTGCTGATCGGCTCCGCGCTTACCACCTTGATGCCGGAGGTGCGATTCTCCTCTTCGATGTAGAAGAATGCGGGACCGGGGAGATCGGGCAGGCTGTCGGTTCCGGCCACAACGACCTTGCCGGTCAGCCTCATACCCTGGTCGTCCGCCATGAGCTTGGCGTCTGCGATGGTGTTTACCAGCGCAGGGACCGTGATGCCGTCGCTCGATCCCACATCGCTCCACAGGCCTGCGCCGTTGAGCGCCCTCACGCTGATGTAGTAGGTCACGTCCTCCTGCAGCGACAGTCCGGTGTGCGTGATACTTCCCTCGCTGCCGGCGGAGGTCCAATCCACCACGTCCGTTCCACCAGGAGTTGTACCGATGGCGTACTGGTACTCCTGAATGCCGGAGTGAGCGTCTTCGCTTGTCCAGACCGCGTGCAGGAAGTCGGGGAGCGCGTAGTCACCGTCGTCGATGACGGTCGGGGTCGTCGGAGCGGACGCATCTACCTCGATGCCGTCGCTGCTCCCGATGGCGCTCCACGCCTCGACGCCGTTCTTGGCCTTGACTGCGACGTAGTAGGTCGTGCCGTCTGTGAGCGACAGGTCGTCTCTGGTGATCTCGGTGCTCGTGCCCGCCGAGGTCCAGTCCACGATGTCCGTACCTCCGGCCGAGGTGCCGATGGCGTATTGGTACTCCGTGATTCCGGTGTGCGCATCCTCGGCGGTCCATGCTGCATGGATGGTCATGGGGTTCGTGCTGTAGTCGCCGTCATCGGTGACGACGGGTGTCGTGGGAGCCGATGTGTCGACCAGGATGCCGTCGCTCATGCCCACGGTACTCCACGAACCGGCGCCGTTCCGGGCCTGCACCGCGAAGTAGCAGGTAGTGCCGTCCGCGATCGACAGATCGCTCCTCGTGATCGACGTATCCGTGCCTACTGATGTCCAGTCGGCCAGATCGGTCCCTCCGGGCGAACTTCCTATGGCATACCGATATTCCTGGACACCCGTGTGAGCATCCTCGGCACTCCAGGTTGCATTCAGGACGTTTGATGCCGCGCAGTCGCCGTCATCCGCTACGACCGGCGTAGTGGGAGCCGACGCATCGACGATGATCCCGTCGCTAACGCCGGACTCGCTCCACATGCCCGCGGCGGTCCTTGCCTGCACCGAGATATAATAGGTGTTGCCGTCGACAAGCGCCAGACCGGAGTGCGTGATCTCAGTCAGGAGGCCGGCGGACGTCCAGTCGACGATATCCGCTCCTCCGGCGGTGGTGCCGATCGCATACCGGTACTCGGCGACCTCGTCCTGTCTCGGGCCGACGGTCCATGTCGCGTGCAGGGAGCCCGGAAGGGTGCTGTAGATGCCGTCGTCAGTGACTTCCGGGACGGGCGGCGCCTCCGAGATGATGCATCCCCCGGTCCGGTACGTTGCATTCAGGAAATCGCTGTAGAACACCGCGCCGAGTCCCGCTCCGCAGGTCACAACCGAGGGGTTCCTCTCGGAGTGGCCTGCTCCGCATATAAGGCTGTCGGCGGGATCGACGACCACGCCGGCAGAGGTCACGGCATTCATGTATATATCGTCACTGGATGTTGACCAGTTGCGGCCGTCCTGCCACGCAACGAGGTAGTTCTGACCATTCCACACGGCTGACGGAGCGACCTGATCCCTGGCGGCGCTGCACACAATGATGTCTTCAGCATCGAGCCGCGTTCCAGCCTGGGATATGCGGACCCCATAGATGTTGTCGTTGGACCAACCCGCTCGCTTGTCTGACCAGACTATCAGGTAGTTGGTCCCGTCCGATGCTACAGAGGGCTGGACGTTGTAGTAGGCGATGGCGGGCGCCATGATCCCGTTGGAATCCAGCACGGCTCCATCGCCGGTCACTCGGTTGTAGTAGATGACCGGTGCGCCGTTGGTCCGGTAGTCCTCCCATGCCACCAGGAAGTTGCTTCCGCACGCGGCCACCGCCGGCGCGAACTGGTTGTTGTTGAAGTTGCATATCGCGCTGCTCAGGTTGGAGACGACACCGGTTGCCGATACCCTCGCCCCCCGGATGTCGCAGTAGTAGTTCGGAGCCACCGCATTCCTGTAGTCCACCCAGACGACGAGGAAATGGGTGCCGTTCCACGCCACGGCAGGCGCATTCTGATCCAGATCGAGGTTGCAGAGAGTGATGGGGCTGGCATCGACCCTGGCCAGGGTGGGGGTCAGCCTCATTGCTTTGATATCGGTGAATGTCGTGACCAGTTCCGTCCAGACCACGAGGTAGTGAGTGCCGTTCCAGGCAATCGCCGGCTCGGTCTGATCGAGCGAACTGCCGCTGGTGACGAGCACTCCCTCAGGGTCGAGGATCGTACCGTCCGGCGATACCCGGGCGGCATACACGCGGTACAAGCCGGATCTTCGGTCGGACCAGGTGACCACATAGTTCGTCCCGTCGAATGCAGCGGAGAAGTGCGGCTGGTTCTGCAGACAGAGCGACCACTGCGCTATGCTGCCGACCTGCCCGAAGGAGTTCAGCCGAGTGCCGAGCACATCCGCGTTGAGTGCGTCCAGACTGTACCATCCTATCAGACTGATGCCGTTTCGGCAGGCGATCGATGGCCCGTATGAGCCCGCAGACCCGCTGTTGATCACTATTCCATTCGGATCGAGTACCGTACCGCTGATGTTGATCCTGCCGGCTCGAATGGCTCGGCCGGAGGACTTGTCTCTCCAGGCTGCGACGAAGTTCGTGCCGTCCCAACCGATACTAGGCTCCTCCTGGTCGTCCGTGACGCTGGATACCACCTTTCCGCCTCTGTCAGCGGTTACGACGTCACCGGCCGAGCTGACCCGGGCGCAGTAGATGTCATCGTCCGCGCCCCGAGCGTCTTGCCATACGACCATCCAGGTGCCGGAGGAGCCTGCCGCTACCGAGGGAGCAGTCTGTGCTCCCGCCGCACCGGCACTCGAAGACCCTGCTGCTGTCGAGATGACTATCTCCGAGCTTCCGACCTTCGTTCCGGAGGCGGTAAGCCGGCATCCGTAGATGTCCGTGCCCGTCGACTCCGAGTTGCGGTAGTCCTGCCACACCACGAGATAGTTGCTGCCGTTCCACGCGATGCTCGGCCACGACTCGTTGTCTGCGCGGAAAGCGATCGCGACTCGGCTGCCCACCACTCCGGATGCGCTCACCTGTGCGCCGTAGATGTCGTCGTTTCCCATGGAGTTTTTCTCCTGCCATACCACCTGCCAGGTGACTCCGTTCGACGCGATCTGTGGAACGAACTGCTCTGTCGGTGTGGGAGCCGTAGGAAACGCGATGCCGCCTTGGTCCAGCACCTGCCCCGAGGTCGTGACTCGGGCCGCGTAGATGCGAGGGATCTGGTTGGCGGCACGCCGGTCCGACCATGCCACCAGGAAGTCCGTGCCGTTGAAGCCGACGGCCGGGTACCACTGGTCATTCGGCGCAGGCGTTCCACCGGCCATTTTCGAGATCAGGAATGACTCCGCGACTATCGGACTGCCGTTGGAGTCGAGCAGAATGCCGTAGATGTCGTAGTCCACGTTGCTGCGTCTGTCCTGCCAGACCGCAAGGTAGACCCCGTTGCCGGCGCAGATGTTAACGTACTCCTGGCTGAATTGAGCGGATACGCCGACTCCCGCGATGTTGAACCGCGGACCAGGGATTGTTGTTGCCGACGACGGCTTGCAGGCTGCGTACCCGATGAAGAGCACGAAGGCCAACAGGCTGATAAGTCGTGCACGTGCTGGTGAGGCTTTTCCAATCATCTGAGTGTGTCCCCCATCTAGTGTTTTCTTGTGCCGCGCTGCAATCGGTAACTACCTGACATCAAAGGCGTTTTTTCGCATACAGCAGCGATTGGCACGTTTCTTGCAGATGAACAACCTGGTAATTCACACAGGATCAACCTGTGCATCTGCTCCTAACCTGCTGAGCAGATCGAGAGCCCGTTCGGTCAGTACACATTCCCATACTGTCAGCCGCAAAGGAGGCAATGCCAAATGAGACTGAAGTTGTGTGTTGTGTTTGCTCTGGCCGTGTTGGTCCTCTGCAGCGCTTCTGCGCTTGCGGAGGGTCCGTTCGCCATGACCTATGGCCCTGGAGAGGCGCCGGGTACCTGGGTGTATACGTTGTACAACAACGATACGACGGGCACCATAGTCCCATGGGGTCTGGACCTGTACTGGGCAGACCCGGTGGATCCCAGCTACTACAGCGTTACCGGGACGCCTGCAGGTTGGGTAGAGAATCTCGCTTACACCTGGCCCGCCTGGGACGCCATCTCGAATGATCCGGCTCCGGGCGAGAGTCTGGTCGGCTTCACAATCGCCGCACCGACCGCCGCACCGTACTTCACGGTGTATTACTACGAGCTGGGTGATAGCCGCGAGCAGCTCGGCCAGGTAGTGCCCGAACCCAGCTCGATGCTGGCCCTGTTCGGTGGAGTCTCCGCTCTCGGTGTGATGATCAGACGGCGCAGAGCCTGATGGTCTGTCCCTGACCAGAATATGGATCACCCCCGACTGCAGACGCGGTCGGGGGTTTTCTTTTGTCAAAGGATTAGTGCTTGTGCCGGATCGTCTTGAGCATCTGCTCGTAGTCGAAGTCCGGATTGTAGTCCTCGGTATGGCAGCTTCTGCAGAGATCCTCAGAGACGGAGCCGAAGCCTGCCGCGGGCTTGGCCGCATGTGATGCGCCGGCGCCGTGACATGCCTCGCATTGCACGTTGATCAGCTCGGGCGTCTCCTTGGCGCTCACGAATCCTCCACGCTGGGATGCGCCGGTCGTGTGACAGGAGATGCACTCCGGGTCCGACTCCTGACCGGTCTTCCTCAGGGTCGCGAAAGCCGTGGCATGCCGGGTCTTAGCCCAAGCGGTGTAGGCTTCCTCGTGGCATGTCTTGCAGGTAGCAGCGCCTGCGAAAGGCTTCGGGCGCACGCGCTTCGACGGATCGATCCCTCTTTCCTTCAGAAGGCTCGCGAACTTGTCTCTCAGTTCGTTCTGCCGGCGGTTCATGGCGTCGGCGACTTTCTTGTTGTAGTCGTCGTAGAGCTTGACGATGTCGGCGTGCTCCTCATAGGCTCGGTCCAGGAAGAACGAGCGGTTGCGCGCCGTCTTGATCTTCTTGCCGTCGATCTCGAGGTCAAGCCTGCCCACGGACCATCCCGAGCGGGAGTTGCTCACCAGGAAGATGCAGTTGCCGATCCTCTCGGTGGCGCCTTCCACGATGTTTTTGTCTTTCTCCGGCATCACCAGCTTGTCGTCGGAATGGGTGCAGATGACCACGTCTACGCCCGCGAGCTTGGCGATCGTCCTTGCGTCATCGGCGTCGGTGTGGGCCGCTACGACTACGAGATCGGCCTGAGGGCGTATCTTCGGCAGGAGGCCCTTGAGCGCCGACTTGGGATCGGTGATCGTGACCTGCAGACCGAGTTGCGCGGCGTCGGTGAATAGTCTCGGGCCGACAACTCCCACCACCGCTACCCGCAGGCCGTTCGGCGTCTTCCGGATGATATAGGGCTTGTCGCACACGGGCTTGCCTGTATCCTTGAAGCCGGCGTTGGCGAGGATGAACGGCGTCTTGGAGCCGCTCGCCCAGCTTTCCAGGCTCTTTCGGTCATACATCAGCTCGGCATCGCCCGGTACGAAGGCCGCGTACTTGATCGTCTCGATCGCCTTGATAGCGACGTCCGACTTCAGCCGGTCCTGCTCGACCTGGTCGTGGCCTACCGCATCGCCACCTTCGATGATGACGACGTTCGGATTCTCTTTCCTCACCTTCTCGACCAGCGTGGCCTCGCGTCCGTAGCCGCCATAGCGGAACTTCGTGCAGTTGCAGCTTCGGATCTGGCCATATGCCTGGTTGGTATAGAGGAGGACGAGAGTCCTGGCATTTGAGGGAGCGGCGCCGATGGTGGAGAATTCGGCAAAAAGGCCTGCAGCGCCGATAGCGGCGGCCGCAAGCACATGCCACAGCGATATCCGAGAGTTATGAGAGCTCATCGCTCAGCCTCCTACTTGTTCTCGGCCGATTCGACGAGCTTGGCCTCAGATTGGTCCTTTTTCGTCTCCCGTTCAGCCCCTACGGTGTCCTCCCTCGTCAGCCGCTCAGGCATAGGACGTATCTCGATGCCTTTGGGCAGCTCGAACCGCGACGAGGCGATCACCGCACCCAGCTTGTAGCTCAGGTAGGTGACCTCGATGACGTCGGTCTCCTTGGCGCCTTTCATGACCATCTTCACAGGAGTGAGCTTGTCCTGCTCGACCCACAGCTTGCACTTCCACTTGGTCTCTTTTTCGGTGTAGGTATAGATGTCGCAGACCTTCTTGTTGATGGTCTCCTGGCCCTCTTTCTTTGCCTCGTTCGCTTCGAGGAACTCCTTGACGTCGCCGGCCGGCCCGGGCAGGAACGTCATCGGAGATTCGCGATTCGATCCCGCCGGATATTTGGCGGCGAATCGCTCCTTGGGATGGATCATGAAGGCTCCGTCCTTGTTCTTGATGAACTTGACCTTGAGCCCCGCCGAGTCCGCATCCCAAATGAAGTGCTCGCCCCTCCTGTACATCTTGCGAGTCCCCATGTTTCCATGGGGAGAGGACATCCTCACCTCGTAGACTACAGTGTCGATCTTGGGCTTGGCTTGTGATTGCCCGGAGCAGAGGGCGATCAGGATGGCTGCAGCCGAGAGTGCGATGCGTCTTGCTAGCATTGTCGGACCTCCTGTGTCTTCGTGTCTCTTCCGCCTGTCGCAAGGCGGCCCACGGTACGTGCTCAGGCACTGCTATCGCTTGCATAGCCGGCACACACCGTTATACCCACAAACTGAGCCTTCAATAACCTGCAGGACGATATTGTTGATGAGCGCCGCCGATCTACTTCCGGGGCTGATAGATGCCGAGCTTGAAACCCAGGTACTCAGCGTCGGTGAGCAGCTTGCAGCACGCGGGGTTTTCCATGGTATTGGCAACTCCCGTGGACGCGCCGGCCGGGTTCGGTCGCGCCGGCAGGGTGGAGAGGCATCTGTCCATCAACAGCATCTCGAACTCCCCCAGTGCCAGCCCGGCCTCGACGGAGTCGAAGGCCATTACAGCCGCCGTGACCTCATCCAGCTTCAATTGGAGCATCTCGTAGAATGCATCATCGGAGATCAACGGCACCTGGCTCTTGCCCAGGGGCAGTTCGTGGAAGAGCGCCATCAGGCTCTTCATGCTGTCCAGAGTGACGTCCAACTGCCACTGCCAGATCTCGGTATGGACGTAGCCGGCCCGGTTCGGACCAGTCGGTCCATCATCGTCGTAGGGCTCAGTCGTGCCGTAAAGGATGGTGAGCGTCCATGTCGTGCCCGCGGCCTCATACATTAGCGGCCACCACAGGCGGATGTTCCGCGTACCCTGCTGTTGGATCAGCTGCTCGGAATAGACGTCAGCGCACTGTATGGCGGTGGGGGTCCGCTTCTCCAGCACCACGTTCTTGATGGAGTAGTTGACGGCCGGCGACAGTTGTGCGGCTCCGACATAGTTGGCCCACGCCGGACCGGGCTCGATGGACAGGACCCCGGGGACCGCGTTTATCACTTCCCATCCGCTGCCTGCATAGCCCAGGTAAGAGCGATTCGCCGAACCGCTTCCGCCCCGATATGCCTCATAGACCTGCTTCGTCGGATGAGTGGTCGGTACAACCGCCGTCCTGGCGCCGAAAGCCGGCGGCGAGATAGTCGCCAGCACGGCCACGATCGTCAGCAATGCCTTGTTCATTTCTCTCTCCATATGTGGGGTGGACCATGTCTCCCGTCAGGTCGCTCCGCCGTGCACTGGCGAATCAACCTGCGGGCGCCCCTCTCGCCGCAAGCTCTTGGCGCATGCGAGCGCGAGGCGCTGCCTTTCGGGTGTAGGTGATGCTGTGCAGGCGTGGCTGTCGTCTCCGAGCTGTGTCCGGCTCGAGATATCAGCGCACAACCTGACGGGTGGGGTAGGGTAGAGACGCCTTGGCCACCCATTTGTCGCCAGGAATCAGGACTGGCGGCAGCAGCCCTCCCGGCGCAAAGGGTGGCGGTTCGCGGATCTGCTGTTGGGGCAGATCCGTGGCACTCGCGGCAGCCGATGCAGTTGCGGCCTGACTATCAGAGCCCCGCGGCATAGGGATTCGGACTCAACACAGGCTCCGCGGACAGTTTGTCTTACTGAAGGATACCCAGCTTTCTTCCGACGTACTCAGCGTCGACCAGCAGTTTGCAGCATGCCGGGTTTTCCGCCGAGCCGGCGATGCCCGTTCCGGAGTTGGTCATATCCACCGGCGGATCAGGTACGCAGGCATCCATGACTTCCATTTCGAAATCGCCCAGAAGTATGGCGGCGTCTGTGGTCTTTCCTGCGGCGACCGCCACCGCGATCTGGTCGAGCTTCGTCTGAAGGGCGTGGTACAGCGTGTCGTCTGAGATCAGAGGCATCTCGCTGGTCCCGTACGGCAGTTGGCGGAACAAGACGAGCAGATCCTTCATGCTCTGGATGCTCGCCTCGACTCTCCAGCGCCAGATCTCGGTATGCACGTAGCCCTTGGGGTTCGGCCCGGGTCCGTCATCGTCAAAGGGCATGGACGTACCGTAGATGATAGTCAGCGTCCAGGTAGTGCCCGGGACCTCGTACATCAGCGGCCACCAGCGGCGGATATTTGCCATCCCCTGCTGGCGTGTCGTGCGGGCCGGAAACACGTCCCCGCACTGATTGAGTTCGGGTGTCTGCTTCTCCAGCACCACGCTCTTGATCGTGAACGGTGTCTGTTGTGCGATAGACTGCACGAGATCGGTGGGCGACAGGGACAGCACGCCCGGTACAGCGACCGGTGTCGGGCAGCCGGTCTGGTACGCCTGGAACACTATGTTCGTATCGTGTACTACCGGAACCGCAGTCGTCCTCGCTGCCATCGACGGCAGTGAGGAGAGAAGAAGCACTATGATGATCGGAAGCATGGTTCTCTTCATGTCCGAATACCTCCTCATGTGAGGACTCCGCCCCGTGGGCGGAGTCCTCAGTTCCGCGCTACCCGTACTTCGGGTCTACTTGCCTGGCTGTAGAGCGCCGAGCTGATTCCCTATGTACTCGGCATCGATGAGCAGCTTGCAGCATGCCGGATTCTCGAGCGAGTTGGCGATGCCCGTCCCATTTCCTCTCGGGTTGGGCCGCTGTGGAGACTCGGCAATGCACGCGTCCATCACTTCCATCTCGAACTCAGCGAGCGCGATCTGGGCAGTGAGCGAATCCGTGGCATTCCGTACATCTTCCAGCTTGTCGAGAAGGTTCACGTACAGATCCTCGTCGGAGATGAGGGGAACCTCATCAGTGCCGAAGGGAACTTCACGGAACAGGGTCAGCAACTGCTCTAGCTGGTCCAGGGTCGCATCCACCGTCCATATCCACTCTTCGGTATGCGTATACGACGGCGGATTCGGGCCCATGGGACCGTCATCATCATACGGCTCGGTCGTGCCGTAGAGGATGGTCAGCTTCCACATCGTACCGGGAGGCTCGTACATCAGTGGCCACCACAGCCTGACGTTGGGTGTTCCGCCCAGTTGTACGACTCTAGCCGGGAAGAGGTCTGCGCACTGGTTCTGATCAGGCGTAGTCTTGACGATCGCCACATTCTTGATCGTGTACGGCTGGTTGTCGCGAGCGGCCTGGACAAAGTTCTCCCAGTTCTCGCCCGGGACGATGGACAGTATCCCCGGCACTACGGTGATGAGATCCGTGGGGATGATCCCCTCGTATCCCGCGTAGCTGATGACGTTGCCGTTGCTGTCACCAGGATATACCTGGTAGACCGTCATCTCAGGATGCGTCAAAGGAAGCACTGCGGTCCTTGCTGCGAACGCAGGCAATGAGACTATCAGAAGTACTGCGGCAAGCGGCAACATGTACTTCTTCATGGTTGTTACTCCTCCAAGCGGCTCCGGTCGAACTCCGGGGCCTGCTTCAACGCGGCGCGGTCGAAGACCGCGCGCAGCGTGCCGATAGTGTCATTTCCGGGGCTGCAGGATGCCCAGGTCGTAGCCGATGTACTCGACGTCGGCCAGTATCTTGCAGCATGCCGGATTCTCCAGCGAGTTGGCGATACCGGTCCCCGGGCCCGTCGGGCACGGAGATATCGGTGAGGTCGAGATGCAGGCATCCATCACTTCCATCTCGATGTCGCCGAGGATCAGACCGGCACTGGTGTGGTCTGTCATGCTCATTGCCGCCTGGATCGCCTCGATCTTCTCGAGCAGGATCGGGAAGAGCTCCTCGTCGGAGATCAGGGGCACCTCGTCGAGTCCGAAGGGCAGCTCGTGGAAGAGGTTGAGCAGGCACTCGAGGCTCTCGAGAGTGGCGTCAACCTGCCACTGCCACACTTCGGTGTGAACGTAACCGGCCGGGTTCGGGCCCATGGGGCCGTCATCGTCGTAGGGCTCGGGAGTCCCGTAGAGGATGGTGAGGGTCCACATGGTGCCGGGGACCTCGTACATCAGCGGCCACCAGAGGCGGATGTTGGGAGTGCCCTGCTGGCTGATGACGTTGGCGCGGAAGATGTCCGAGCACTGGATGATCGACGGGGTCTGCTTCTGCAGGACCACGTTCTTGATCGTGTAGGGAACTTCTTCCTGTGCCGCGCCGATGAAGTTCTCCCAGTTGTCGCCGGGGACTATCGACAGCACGCCGGGAACAGCATTGACGATGCCGTCGCCGCCGGGATAGCACTGGTAGACCGGTTGCGTATCATGAGTGATAGGGATGCTAGCGACTCTCGCTGCCATCGCCGGAGCGACGACAATGACAAGCAACAGTATCGTTAGCGGCGTCAGATACCGTTTCATTGTTCTCTCCGATTCCAGTAAGGGGGTGGCTGCTCGGTCTGACTGAAGACCGTGGGAGGTATGCGGACGGGTTGTCCCGTCCGCATACCCATCGCAGCGCTTACGGCTTCTTCGGCACCAGGATGCCCAGGTCGAAGCCGATGTACTCGGCATCAGCCAGGAGCTTGCAGCATGCCGGATTCTCGAGCGAGTTGGCAATGCCGGTCCCCGGACCCGTCGGGCACGGAGATATCGGGGAAGTCGGGATGCAGGCATCCATCACTTCCATCTCGAAGTCGCCGAGGATCAGACCGGCGGTGACATAGTCCTCTTCGTCAAACGCGATCCTGACCGCCTCGATCTTCTCGAGCAGGATCGGGAAGAGCTCCTCATCGGAGATCAGGGGCACCTCGTCGAGTCCGAAGGGCAGCTCGTGGAAGAGGTTGAGCAGGCACTCGAGGCTCTCGAGAGTGGCGTCAACCTGCCACTGCCACACTTCGGTGTGAACGT
>Ga0208826_1000114_pt1 | contig 87292 bp, 64 predicted proteins | sample AD_UKC115_MetaG_FD_184451 | JGI IMG/M metagenome (GOLD analysis project Ga0208826, IMG submission 184451) | Active sludge microbial communities of municipal wastewater-treating anaerobic digesters from Hong Kong - AD_UKC115_MetaG (SPAdes)... | ecosystem: Engineered > Bioreactor > Anaerobic >... | reverse complement strand
GGGGTTCGACATATTCCACCAATGCCATAGCCACTGAGGGTTCGCATCAAAGTTCTAAGGGTGGTGATTATGATGCCTTTTTAGTAAAGTTTAATAGTAGTGGAGTACGTCAGTGGGGTGCTTATTATGGGGGGAGTAACTGGGGTTTGGGCAGCTGGGATTTGGGCAGGTCCGTTGCAGTAGATGGTAGTTGGAATGTGTATCTTGGGGGCGAGACAGGGTCCACCAATGCCATAGCCACTGAGGGTTCGCATCAAAGTTCTTATGGTGGTGGTGAATGGGATGCCTTTTTAGTAAAATTTATTGACAAAACAACATCGGTCGAAGAAACCTCTAAAATTGAAAAAATCAGAATTATCCCCAACCCTGCCACTTATTACATCACAATATCTTCCCCTCTCATAGAGTGGTCAGGGTTGTTCGGTTCCCCTCTCGCAGAGGGGCAAGGGGTGTTCATCTACAACACACTCGGCAATTGTGTATCACACACCCCGTCACTTCGTGCCACCCTTCTTAAAGAGGGGAATATCCGGATAGACGTTTCTCACCTCCCCCCTGGCGTGTATTTCGTCCGCATTGGCACAGCAACGGGTATGTTTGTGAAGATGTGAGAAATAGATTTAATGCAAATATTCAAACCTATAAGGTTTATTGCAAACCTTATAGGTTTGTTTTTTTCAAATTCCTTTAACACTTTTTAAGAAAAATATATCGATAAAAATAAAACAAATGGATATAACTTATTCACTTATTTCGTATTTTTGCTTATTATTTATGGGGCAATCCCAATTAGTTAAATATTTGAGGGTATTATGGGACTACGTTTCATAACGGCTGACGAAGCCGCAAGCTATGTTAATAACGGCGATACTGTTGGTTTTAGTGGATTTACACCCGCTGGTGCTGTCAAAGCTGTTCCGCAAGCAATCGCAAATAAAGCAATTGCCGAACACAACGCTGGTCGCCCTTTCAAAATCGGTATGATTACTGGCGCCTCCACTGGCGATTCGCTCGATGGTTCGCTTGCTCGTGCCGAAGCTGTGCTTTTCCGCACACCGTATCAATCGAATGCCGATTTACGAAAACTTATTAACGAAGGCAAAGCTGATTATTTTGATTCTCACTTATCAACCGTTGCCCAAAACTTACGCTACGGCTTTCTTGGGAAAATGCACGTCGGTATCATCGAAGCTTGCGATGTAACCGACGATGGCGAAATCGTTCTCACTACTGGCGTTGGTATTTCCCCGTCTATATGCAAAGTTGCCGAAAAAATTATTATCGAACTCAATCACTATCATCCTAAATCATTGCGTGGTATGCACGATATTCATATCGTTGCCGATCCACCAAACCGCCGCGAAATCCCAATATATAAGCCTTCCGATAGAGCTGGCGAAACTGTAATTAAAGTTAACCCCGATAAAATTGTTGGTGTGGTCGAAACCAATCTCCCCGACGAAGTTGGCGATTTTTCTAAAACTGACGAAGTTACTGAAAAAATTGGCGAAAATGTTGCCGAATTCCTTTCATCCGAACTCAAAAAAGGCAGAATTCCCTCCTGCTTCCTCCCAATTCAATCTGGCGTCGGCAATATTGCTAACGCTGTGCTTGGTGCTTTGGGCAGAAACAAAAGCATACCCGATTTTGAAATGTATACCGAAGTTATTCAGGATTCTGTTATCGAGTTGATGAAAGAAGGTAGAGTTCGCTTCGCAAGCGGTTGCTCGCTTACTGTTTCACAAAATAAACTTAAAGAAATCTACGATAATCTCGACTATTTCCATTCACGAATATTACTTAGACCACAAGAAATTACTAATAATCCCGAAGTAGCACGTCGCATTGGCATAATTTCCATTAATACCGCACTCGAAGCCGACCTATACGGTAACGTCAATTCCACTAACGTTATGGGACAAAAAATGATGAACGGAATTGGCGGCTCGGGCGATTTCACTCGCAACGCATACATCTCAATTTTCACCTGTCCTTCGGTTGCTAAAAATGGCAAAATCAGCACAATCGTTCCTATGGTTTCTCACGTTGACCACAACGAACACTCCGTCCAGGTTATTATCACTGAATATGGTGTCGCTGATTTGCGTGCTAAATCCCCAAGGAAAAAAGCAGAAGAAATTATCAGCAATTGCGTCCATCCCGACTATCGCGAGCAACTTCGCGATTATCTTAGAATTTGCGATACTGCACACACACCACTTTCGCTTTCTGCGGCGTTTGCTATGCATCTTCATTTTATGCAGACGGGCGATATGCGCGGCATCGACTGGAATAAATACCTTCTCAATGGTAAATGTTGCTAATTTTTCATATACCTTCCGAAGGTTTCAAACCCTTCCGAAGGTTCAAAATCTGAGCTTTTAAGACAACCAAATTTTGCCATGTATTTGTTCTTTATTCTTATCTTTAATGCCAATCGCTTGCATACTCTGTTTTTCTCTCATTCCATCTTTGATTATTCTCTATTTTTATTTAATTTATAGTTTTATTCACACTATTTTTGCAAGTCCTATGTCAAATTTTATCACTAACGAAAAAGAAAAAAGCCTTAGTGAACGTTTGATTTCACTAATTTCAGTTTCTGAGCAAATTCGTGCTCTTGTTGGTTTTTGCTATTTCAGCGGTTTTATGCCGTTGTATGACGCATTGAGAAACAACAATAATCTTTCTTTCAAATTGCTGATAGGTTTAAATATCAAGGTTGTTGATAATATTCTTATTGAAGTAGAGCATAATTATAAAGATAACACCAACAAGCAGGTGGATAATTTTATAAGTAACCTTATCGAGCACTTCAAATTACCCGATGCCGACAGAAAAGACGTCTACAATAATGCTAAACTTCTTATCGAACTTATCAATCAAGGTCGATTACAAATTAGAAAAACTAAAAAACCTAACCATTCTAAAATTTACTTATTCGATTTTGACCAATCGCAAAAATCGGCACAACGAACTTTTATTACTGGTAGTAGCAATCTAACTCGCTCGGGATTGGGAAGCCAGGAGGAATTCAATGTTGAAATTAAAGATTATGGCTACAATGAAGCAAGCAACTATTTCGAAGAGCGATGGAAAGATGCCATTCCTATCACCGAAAAAACCGAATACAAAGAAAAATTCCTAAAAGCACTGCAAGAACAAACTTACCTTCGCGAAATTACCCCATTCGAGGCTTATTGCTATATCCTGAAATCTTACCTTGATAGCTTCGAGCAAGGCGATACCAAGTTCGAACTCGAAAAATTGTTCCGCGATAAAGACTACACACCATTCAAATTTCAATTAGATGCAATAAAACAGGCAGTAGCGATACTGAAAATGCATAACGGCGTTTTGCTTGCTGATGTCGTCGGTCTTGGCAAATCTGTTATGGCGGCGGCAGTTGCCCGACTGACAGGTCGCCGCGGTATCGTACTTTGTCCGCCGGGCTTGGTCGGCGACCAGGCAAAAACTACCGGCTGGCGTAGCTACCTGAAAGATTTCGGATTGAACGACTGGGAAGTTTACTCCATCGGTAAACTGGATGCCGTCATCAGCGCCATCGAAGGCGACAATATCGAAGTCGTCATCATCGACGAAATTCATCGCTTCCGCAACGAGCACACCATTAGCTACGAACAACTGAAACGCATTTGCAATGGCAAAAAAGTTATCGCTCTTACTGCTACACCTTTCAACAATAAACCTCTCGACCTATTGTCCATACTGAAACTGTTCATTAACCCAAGAAAATCAACCATCACACTTGACGAAAATTTAGGCTACATCTTCACTAAAATCAACACGGAATTCAATAAGCTCCATTATATCAAAAAGTACCTTCATTCCAAGGATAGAAATAAACGTGAAAAAGCAGAAAAATACTCCATTGAAATATTCGCTGAAAAAAACGTTAGCGATAAAATATTAAATGAACGAACTAAAAAATTAGCCAATCAAGTCCGACAAATCATCGAACCCGTTACTATTCGCCGTAACCGGAAAGATTTGCTCGTCCATCCCGAATACAGCAAAGAAATCAGCAATTTATCCATCGTCCGCGACCCCGAAACCGCTTTCTTCGAGCTCACTTTCGACCAAAGCCTCTTCTACGACAACGTTATCCGCTATTTCCAAAAGCCCGAAGCTGGTGGAAAATTCACCGGGGCTGTTTATCGACCTATTTTCTATGCTAAAAATATCCAATTAGACCTCGATGAGATTGACGACATCGACGACGAAAAATTAGACCCCGACGCTGTTACTCAAACTAACTTATACTTCTTAATCCAGCGCCTTCTTGTTCTACGCTTCGAAAGTTCCTTCGGTGCTTTCAAGAAATCTATCGAACGCTTCTTAAATCTCTACATAACTATCCTTAGATTTATCGAAAAAACTAACAAATATCTCTTTAGCATAGATACTATTGAAAAAATTCTGGAACTGATGGACGAACAAAACGACGACAAAACCCCCGCAGAAATTGACGCCGAAATTAATCAAATAATCATCAACTACGAGAATAAATCCAAAGACAAACGCCATAGAGTTTATGATTTGAACGATAACTTCGCAAGAAAACACGATTTTATCAAGGATATCAATAAAGACATTAGTTTATTTCAATACATACGTGAAAATATTGACAAACTTAATTTATTCGATGATGACCCAAAATCCAAAGAACTGTTCCGCTTCATTCAAAATAAATTTGCTGAAAACCCTAACCGCAAAATTTTAGTATTTACTCAATTTGCTGATACTGTCGAATTCTTGAAAGCAAACTTAGAAAAATTCGACCAAAATCTCTTCAAACGAACCCTCTTTGTTTATGGAAATCTCGGCGTTAACTTGAAGAACGATATTATCACTAATTTCGATGCTTCCTACAAGCAGCAGAACAACGATTACGACCTGATTATCACCACCGATAAGCTCTCGGAAGGCTACAACCTTAACCGCGCCGGTATCGTGGTCAATTACGATATCCCCTGGAACCCCGTTCGCGTTATTCAGCGCATCGGGCGAATCAATCGTATCGGCAAAAAAGTGTTCGACGAGCTTCTCATTTACAACTTTTTCCCAACCGAACAAGGCAAACAACACGCCGACGCCAAAACCACCGCTGCCAACAAAATGTTTATGATTCACAATATTCTTGGCGAAGACGTCAAAATTTTCGACCCCGACGAAGAACCCACACCTTCGCGCCTATTCGAAATTATCAACCAGAACCCCGAAGACGTAGTCGAGGAAAGCCTCTATACCAAAATTTATCGCGAATTCGAACTCATTAAACAGCAGCACCCCGACATTTTAGAGCGTATCCACTCCTTCCCATCTCGTGCTAAAGTCGTCAAATCCGCTCAATCTAACGACCTTACTGTTGTCTACAAACGCAACCGCCTCTTTGTTCAGCATTTCGACCTCGAAAACCAAAATTTAGAACCAAAGGAACTCCTCTTCGACGAAATCATCGACAAAATCCGCGCCACACCGAACGATAAACCTCTCATAATTGACGACTATTTCTGGGATAAATACGAGGAAGCTATCAAATACTACAATCAAATCCCTCTCGGGCAACTTCTTTCCCGCGACGGTCAGCAAGCTTTGAAAAATCTCAAATTCATCTCTCATAAATTTCAGTCCTTGCCCGACGACCTCAATTCTTTCGTCACCGACTTGCTCGACGACATCGAAAATATCGGTTCGCTCACCTCTTACACTATTTCTGATTTAGCTAAATTGGACATCTCCAATATCGATAAATTAATCGCTCAGCTGCGCTCCATCAGAGAACGTTTGGGCGAAGACTACTTTGCCAGCATCAAATCGCAACTTTCCCAAACCGACGATAAGCAAATTATTATTTCTATTATGAATAAACAGGAATAAACTATGAGCACTATCGAAAATCTCATTAATCAATTCTCGCGCGAAAATCTAAACTCATTTTTTAAGAGTAAATCTGATACTTTCACTCTTGTCAAAGAAGAATACCACTCTCTACAGTTCTACAAAGACTACTTCGAAAACCCCTTTTTCGAAGGCAAAATCAACGAAGGAACAAACCACACGAGTTTGTGCGTCTTCTCCATCAAAGTTAAAAAGCCGCTTTCGGAACGTTCCAGCAAACGAAAGCAATTCGAAATTGCCCGTAAAATATTGAGACAGGAACTTGTTTATCAGGGTGGCTTCTTCGTTTTTTACGACAATTACGGAAATTTCCGCCTCTCCTTTATTTTTACCGACGAAAAAATTGTTGGCGACAAACTTAAAACAGAATTCAGTAATTTCCGCCGCTTCACTTACTTCGTCGAACCCGCGAAACCTAATCGCACTTTCCGACAACAAATTTCAACCGCCGATTTCGACGACTTCCAATCTATTCTCGAAGCCTTCTCCGTCGAAAAAGTTACTAAAGAGTTCTACAAAGAAATTCAGCAGTGGTACGATTGGGCTCGCCAAATTGTTCTCTTCCCAAATCCATACTCCGAACCAAACAGCACCGAGAAAAATCTCATCCGGCTCATCACCCGGCTTATCTTCGTTTGGTTTATGCGCGAGAAAAACCTAATTCCAAACGATATTTTCGACCCAAATACAATCAAAAACTTACTCAATTTCGCCGATAAAACCGGCTCCACCTACTACAAGGCTATTCTCCAAAACCTGTTCTTTGCCACTTTGAACACCGAAATGAAAAAAGACAACCCCAAAAGCCGCATTTTTGTCGAAGATGCTAAGCAATTCGGTTATATAAACGACGCACACCTCCAACAAGGTTATTACCGCTATAGCCGATTTATCAAAGACAAACAAAAATTCCTCGCTCTATTCGAAAATGTTCCTTTCCTCAATGGTGGGCTCTTCGAGTCGCTCGATTACAAAGATGACAACGGCAAAGAAATTCGCATCGATTGCTTCTCGGATAATCCAATTAACGAAGATAAACTCAAAGTCCCCGACTTCCTGTTCTTCTCCGACTATTTCGCTTCCAATCGCAAAGCACTTTTTGAACAATCCAATGGTTTTATCGATATTCTCAAACGCTACAACTTCACCGTCGACGAAAATTCACCAATCGATGCCGATATTGCTCTGGACCCCGAACTTCTGGGCAAAATTTTCGAAAGCCTGCTCGCAGAATTCAACCCCGAAACACAAACCACCGCTCGCAAAGCATCGGGAAGCTACTACACCCCTCGCGAAATCGTCGATTATATGGTCGAAGAAGCTTTGATTGGCTACCTCGAACAAAAATTTATTGAAAAACAACCGGTAGAACAGACATTCTTGTCTGTTCAATCTGCACCGCAGACAGGAATGTCTGCGACACAATCTTATACATCCTCTCTTAATCAAAAACTTCGGTCGCTTCTCTCATACGACGATGCGTCTCCTGGCTTCGAGTCCGACGAAGTGCAAATGCTTATCGATGCTATCGACCAAATCAAAATTTTAGACCCCGCTTGCGGTTCCGGTGCTTTTCCGATGGGCATTTTGCATAAATTAGTGTGGGTGCTCCACAAATTAGACCCTGACAACGAAAAATGGAAAGAGAAACTTCTGGAACGCATCCCCGACACCGCCGCCCGCGAAAACCTTAAAAACTCGCTCAAAGATAAATCCTGGGACTATATCCGCAAACTCGGTCTTATCCAGAATTGCATCTTTGGCATCGACTTGCAGGAAATTGCCGTCCAGATTTCCAAACTTCGCTTCTTTATTTCGCTTCTTATTGAGCAAGAGCCCGACCCCAACGACAAAAACTTTGGCATTATGCCATTGCCTAACTTAGAAACCAAATTCGTCGCCGCAAACACTCTTATCGGCTTGCAACGCGAAAATAGCATCCTTTCCTCGCGTGCTATCGATTTAGAACAAAAATTGTTCAAAATACGCGAAAAAATCTTCTACTCCAATAGCTCCGAGCAAAAGAAAAAACTGAGAAAAGACGAAAAGCAGGTAAGAGAAGAACTTCGCACCGAACTCGAAAACATCAAGATGCCCGGCGATGTTGCCGAAAAAATTGCCTCCTGGGACCCCTTCGACCAGAATTCTTCATCCGCCTGGTTCGACCCCGAATTTATGTTCGGCGTCCGCGATGGCTTCGATATTGTGATAGGAAATCCACCGTATATTCAATTGCAGAAAAATCGCGGTGAACTGGCAAACCTCTATAAAAATTGTGGTTTTGAGACACTGGAACGCACGGGCGATATTTACTGCCTCTTTTACGAAAAAGGATTGCAATTGCTTAAATCCGGCGGTATTCTCTGCTTTATCACCTCCAATAAATGGATGAGGGCGGGTTATGGCGGAAAATTAAGGCAATTTTTCCTCAAAAATAACCCGCTTTTGCTTATCGACTTAGGTCCCGGTGTGTTCGAAAATGCTACTGTGGACACCAATATTCTACTCATTCAAAAAGATAACTTCCAAAATAAACTCAAAGCTGTTACTCTAAAACGTGAAAATAGTGAAGTAAATATCTCTCGTCAAGTTGCCGAAAATTCTGTTCATCTCGAAAAACTCACCAAAGATGCCTGGTTTATCGGTAGCAGTGCCGAGCAGCAACTCAAAGAAAAAATAGAACGCATGGGCAAGCCACTTAAGGATTGGGATGTAAATATTTACTATGGAATAAAAACAGGACTTAACGAAGCCTTTATTATCACCACCGAAAAGCGAAACGAAATTTTAGCCAATTGTAAAGATGATGCTTCGACAAGCTCAGCATCCGAGCGAAAACGCACCGAAGCCATCATTAAACCAATCTTGCGAGGAAGAGATATAAAACGCTATTATTACAAATGGGCTGGGTTGTGGGTGATAGCTACTTTTCCTGCACTACATCTAAATATTAATGATTATCCTGCAATAAAAAAATATTTCCTTGATAATTTTGATATAAGGCAATTAGAACAGTCAGGGAAAAAATACCCAGAATTAGGATTTGATGCACGCAAAAAAACCGGAAATAAATGGTTTGAAACCCAAGACCAAATTGCCTACTACCCCGAATTTGAGAAGGAGAAGGTGGTGTGGGCTGAAACTGATCAAGCTTTAAATACTGTTATTGTTTCATCAAAATTTTATCTACAAAAAACTTGTTTTATGATTATTTCTAGTATGCCCAGAATTATCAATGCATTATTAAACTCTCAACTTACTCAATGGTACATTAGAATAAAAAGTTCAAATCTTGGAAGTAAAGGGATGTCTTTAACTAAAGAAGCAGTGCAAGAAATCCCCATTCCCCCCATCACCACATCCAATCAGCCTATTGTGGAGCAAATCGAGGCACTGGTAGATAAAATCCTTGCCTCCCATGCTTCGGCAGGCTCAGCGACGGATGCTGAGTTTATCGAAGCATCTGTCTCCCATGCCGACACGAGCGAGTGGGAAAGGGAAATAGACAGGCTGGTGTACCAGCTCTATGACCTAACAGAGGAGGAGATAAGGATTATAGAAAATAAATAGAAAAGGAGGAAATATGAAAATAAAAAAAGTAAAAATAAAGAATTTCCGAGGCATTCAAGAACAAGAATTAGAATTAGATCATTTTAATATGTTTATAGGAAATAATGGAACTAATAAAACTAATGTTCTTGAGGCAATTAATTTTGCTCTATCTCCTGCTTTTTTGTCTAGCAGAATAAAAAATACAGATTTTTATCGAGGCGAGGATAATGAGATTGAAATAAACTTAACTTTTGAACAAAGTTTTAATATAAAATTGCCAGACGGTTATACTACTCAAGAAGTTGGATGTAATAAAATTCAACTAAACATAAAGAAAAGAGATAGGAAAACGGCAGGAAAAGTTTTATCAGAAGCATTTACAATAACACATATTGTTTTGCCTAATTTTTCACCTAATAGTGATAGTGAGAAATGGGAAATCAAAAGAAAAAATAATTCAATTTTTAAGTTTGATAAAAGATTGTTAGCATTTGGAATATTTGAATCAGAAGAGTTACCTCGTTCCTTTTATTTTGGAAAGGATAGGGAAAGGCAGTTACAAAAAGGGTTCAATACTTCATTTTCATCAATTATTGAAGATTTAAATTGGAGATATGCAAAAGGAATTAGAAACAATCAAAATATCAACGATTTATTCGAAAAAATAGATAATATTGAAAATACAATAGTTAATTTATCAAAATTCGAAGAACACGATGTTATTAAAGAGTTAAATAAACGAATTGAAAATTTTGGAATGGAAGAAATAAAATTAAGTTTCATAGATAAATCTACCCCCTTTGACCAATCTTATTTTTCAAAAAAATTTGAAAAATTAACTTTACCTGTCAAGTATTTGGGTAGTGGTATTGAAATGATTTATGCAATAATGTTATTAGATGCCCTTGCATCTTTGTCAAAAGAAAACTTGATAATTTTGATTGACGAACCAGAATTACATTTACATCCAAGTTTACAAGAAAAATTTGCTAATTATCTTTATGATTTATCTCAACAAGATAAATATCAAGTCATTATTTCTACTCATTCTCCGGTTTTCATAAAAAACCTTGTAAATAAAGATAAAGTTCAATCTTTTATTTTTAAGCCCGGCTCTGAAAACTTTGTTTCCCAATACAAGGATAAGAAAAGCTTGATTCCTTGGGGACCAACTTGGGGAGAAATAAATTATTTTGCATATGAATACCCAACTATAGAGTTTTTTAACGAACTTTATGGGTATTTAATGGAATTATCTGAGAATTATAATCTAACGGATTTTGATAATTTTTTAAATGAAAAAGGTATATCTAAAAATATGAAATGGGTACCAGAAAAGGGAGGAACTTCCCAAAAAGAGCAGGAAGTTACATTACCAACTTTTATAAGAAATAAAATACATCACCCCGAAAATCAAACAATGCAAAGTGAAAATTTTACAGATAATAAATTAAAAGAATCGATTGACGAACTGATTAGATGTATTAATGATTGTATTAATAAAGCATAAAAACAATACAGAGTTTTAGTTATGTCTAATGAAGCAAATAACAAACTCATTCCGCCACACGGTGGTTACCGAAAACTGATGTCGTATCATATAGCAGAGATTGTTTATGATGCCACAATAAGGTTTTGTGAGCGATTTATAGACAAGCGTTCAAGAACTTTTGACAAGATGGTTCAGGCTGCCAGAAGTGGCAAACAGAAGATAATTATATTGGTAGATAAAATCCTTTCCGCCCATATTTCAGCAGGCTCAGTAACGGATGCTGAGTTTATCGAAGCATCCGTCTCCCATGCCGACACGAGCGAGTGGGAAAGGGAAATAGATAGGCTGGTATATCAGCTGTATGACTTAACGGAGGAGGAGATAGAGATAGTGGAAGGGAAATCGGTCGCTGAGTAGCGAAGCACAAGGTCGCTGAGTAGCGAAGCACAAGGTCGCTGAGTAACGAAGTGTATCGAAGCGACCGTGTCGAAGCGAAGCGACCTTACCGAAGCGACCGATAATCGCTCGTCTCGATACACTTCGTTACTCGACGAGCGGGGTACAACACATCGAAGCGGTCGCTGAGTAGCGAAGCACAAGGTCGCTGAGTAGCGAAGCGTATCGAAGCGACCGTGTCGAAGCGAGGCGACCGATATCAAAAAATAAAAGGTTATAATTATGAAAGGATATGTTTACATCCTTCGTTGTTCCGACGGAACCTATTACACAGGCAGCACAACAAACCTCGAGCGCCGTCTTTGGCAACATCAAAACGGCGAAGGTGCCAACTATACTAAAAAAAGGCTGCCCGTGAAATTAGTTTACTATGAAGAATACCAGCGAATCGATCAAGCATTTTACAGAGAAAAACAAATTCAAGGATGGAGCAAAAAGAAAAAAGAAGCGCTTATCGAAGGACGATTTGAAGATCTGCCCATTTTAGCAAAAAAAATATGGAAGAAGTGATTTCTTGCCCCTCACCGCTCTTTTCGATACACTTCGTTACTCGACGAGCAGGAAATCTAAGGTCGCAGAGTAGCGAAGCGTATCGAAGCGACCGCTAGCCGCTCTTTTCGATACACTTCGTTACTCGACGAGCAGGAAATCTAAGGTCGCAGAGTAGCGAAGCGTATCGAAGCGACCGCTAGCTGCTCGTCTCGATACACTTCGTTACTCGACGAGCAGGAAATCTAAGGTCGCTGAGTAGCGCAGCGTACCGAAGCGACCGCTAGCCGCTCTTTTCGATACACTCCGTTACTCGACGAGTGAGAACCAAAAATTCATTGTTTAATTTTATCGAAATATAATGTAATTTTGTAATCATATTTTTTCAGGGATTAATATGAATCCCAACGAATTTAAAGATTTAATCGCCGAGGGTGAATCAAGTTTTCTCGAATTCAAACGGAAAGCCACGACCCCGAACAAATTAGCTCGCGAAATTGCTGCTCTTGCCAATACAAAAGGCGGTATCTTAATAATCGGTGTCGACGACGACGGAACTGTTGTCGGTGTCCGCAGCGAAAAATCCGAAATCGATATTGTCGAGCAAGCCTGCGGTTTCCACATTTTCCCGCCCGTCGAACCTGAAATCGAGATTATCGAATACAAAAACAAGGACGTTATCCTTGTGCATATTCCCGAAAGCATCCGAAAACCGCACGTTGTCGAAATCGAAGACCCCGAGAAAAAGCGTCCCGTCAAGCGTGCTTATATCCGACTTGGCGAAAAATCAGTCATCGCAAGCAAAGAAATGTACAAATTAATGACCACGCAAGCAGTTGGCAAGCCTCTCAAAATTAGCATCGGCGAACGCGAAAGGCGCCTATTCCGCTACCTCGAAAAACACGAACGTATAACAGTTAAGGAATTCGCTTCTATTGTCAATATTTCGCGTCGGCGTGCCGAACGTATCCTGATAGACCTTGTGCGTGCAAAAGTTATCCTGATTCACAACGATACAAATAACGACTATTTTTCGCTTGCTCCAAATATAAATTTAGATTAAACTATGTTTCTTTGCAAATTAAATGAATTTTTTTTAATTGGTTTGACGAAGTAAAACTATGTATTTTGTCTTAATTTTTTTTCATTTTTCCCCTTATCTTTGTTTCGAGAAATATTTATTTATAAATTGTATAAGTTAAATTGCAATTGTTAAAAATTATTTAATAATAAGGGATTTCTTTAATGGAAACCAAATCGAAAATCGAACCCTTAGCCCAACCCCTTAAAGAAAAAATCCTCAATGAGATTAATGAACAGGTAATGAAATGCTATCAGTGTGGCAAATGTGCTGCGGGATGTCCGCTTTCTGGTGAAATGGACTACACGCCGAACCAAATTTTACGTCTGCTGCAAATTGGCGAACCCACCTGCGACGACGAAGTTCTGCGTTCGTATGGTATCTGGCTATGCCTTACTTGCGACACCTGCCATAGCCGCTGCCCGCAAGAAGTTGATTTCCCACACATTATGGATTTTCTTCGTTCCGAGGCTATTAAACGCAAAAAAGTGCATCCAAAAGCAAAAGAGATTATCGCTTTCCACCGTTCATTCCTCGAAAGTATTGAAAAAACCGGACGGCTCAGCGAAGTTGGGCTTATCGCTTCCTACAAGTTGAAAACTTTCAACCTGTTGCAAGATGTTGATTTAGCACCAAAAATGTTTGCCAAAGGCAAACTCGAAATCTTTCCGCATCGCATCAAAGGTAGGCAAGCAATTGCCCGTATTTTCGAAAAGGCAATGAAGGAGGCTCATAATGACTAAAATCGGATATTTCCCCGGTTGTTCCCTGAATGGCACTGCGAAAGAATACGACCTCTCGCTTAAAGCAATTGCTCGCTTTGCAGATGTTGAACTGGTAGAGCTCAATGATTGGAACTGCTGTGGCGCCACCGCTGCTCATTCGCTTAATTCCACTCTGGCGGTTGCTCTTCCCGCCCGCAATCTGGCAATTGCCGAAAGAATGGGCTTCGACGAAATACTTGTTCCCTGCGCCGCTTGCTATAGCAGATTGGCACAAGCTCTATATGAAATCAAATCCGACGAAAAATATAGAACCAAAATCCCTCAACTCATAGAAATGGAAATTAAAGGCACAGCCAACCCAATAACTGTTCTTGATTTTATCAACAAATACGTTCTCGATAAAATCAAAGATAAACTTACAAACAAGCTTAATGCTAAATTTGCCTGCTACTACGGTTGCTTGCTCACTCGCCCCGAACACCTTTCCACAATTGAACGTCGGGAAGACCCGCTTGTGATGGAACAAATTGTCAAGCTTGCTGGTGGAATTGCAATTGACTGGGCTTTCAAAGTGGAGTGCTGCGGTGCGGGGCTTTCTGTGGTGCGAACCGATATTGTTGGCAAATTGTGCGCTAAAATTGTCGATGATGCAAGCAGTCGCGGTGCTGACGCGATTGTTGTCGCCTGCCCGATGTGCCACTCAAATTTGGATATGCGTCGCAGCGAGATAAACAAAAATTTATCGACCGATAACAAAATTCCCGCAATATATATTACTCAACTATTGGGTTTGGCTCTTGGCATCGAACCAAACAAACTTGGCTTCGACAAGCACTTTGTCCCAGCGGACAATTTCATACAAAAGTTGCAAAAACAAACGGTGGAGGTATAGATGGCACGAATTGGGGTATTTGTATGCCACTGTGGCGAGAATATCTCTTCCACAGTCGATTGTGCGAAAGTTGCCGAAATTGCTTCTAACTACCCGGGCGTTGTCTATAGCATAGATTATAAATATATGTGTTCAGACCCAGGGCAAAATTTAATCAAAGAAGCAATTCAAAAACATAAATTAACGGGAGTTGTGGTTGCTGCTTGTTCGCCTCGTATGCACGAGCCTACTTTCCGCAAAGCAACCGCCGAGGCAGGGCTAAACCCTTACCTTTGCGAAATGGCGAACCTTCGCGAGCATTGCTCCTGGGTGCATTACCGCGAAGACACAACAACGGAAAAAGCTGCCGAACTTGTTCGCGTCCTTGTCGAAAAAGTAAAGCACAACGAAGAACTTTATCCGATTAAAGTTCCGATTACAAAAACTGCTCTTGTAATTGGTGGCGGAATTGGAGGCATTCAAGCTGCTCTGGATATTGCTAACAGTGGGCATAAAGTCATTATGGTTGAGAAAAATCCATCAATCGGTGGAAAAATGGCTCAACTATCGGAAACTTTCCCCACGCTTGATTGTTCACAATGTATTCTGACACCTCGAATGGTTGAAGTTGCTCAGCATCCGAACATTACTTTATACACTTATGCAGAAATCGAGAGCGTAGATGGATTTATAGGCAATTTCAAAGTTACAATTCGTCAGAAAGCGAAAAGTGTCGACCACAAAGCTTGCACGGGCTGCGGATTGTGTATAGAAAAGTGCCCTATCAAGAAAATTCCTGATGAATTTAACGCCGGTCTTGGAAATCGTGCCGCTATTTACGTTCCTTTCCCGCAAGCAGTGCCGAACAAACCCGTTATCGACCGCAATAATTGCACTTATTTCCTGAAAGGAAAGTGCGGACTTTGCAAAAAGGTTTGTCCCGCCGACGCAATTCACTACGAGCAGGAAGATGAACTAATTAAGGTCGATGTCGGGGCAATTGTTGCCGCTACCGGTTTCGATATTAAGCATTCGGATTTCTTCCCTGAATACGGCTACGGCAAATATCCTGATGTTATCGATGGATTGCAATTCGAGCGTCTTGCCTCTGCTTCCGGTCCAACTCTGGGCGTGCTTAAACGTCCGTCCGACGGAAAAGAACCCGAAAGCATCGTCTTTATTGCTTGTGCTGGTTCGCGCGACCCGGCAAAAGGCATTCCTTACTGCTCAAAAATTTGCTGTATGTATACCGCCAAACACGCAATGCTATTCAAACATAAAAATCACCACGGCAAAGCAACTGTGTTCTATATGGATATTCGAGCAGGCGGCAAAATGTATGATGAATTTGTTCGCCGTGCTATTGAAGAAGACGACGTAAATTACATTCGCGGTCGCGTTTCCCGCATCTACGAGAAAAATGGCAAATTAATCGTCTGCGGTGTCGATACTTTGCTTAATTCTCGTCCCGTCGAAATTGAAGCGGATATGGTTGTGCTGGCAACCGCTGCAATTGCAAATTCTGATTCCGAAGAATTAGCACAAAAGCTTCACATAAGCTACGACCCATACCATTTCTTCTCAGAGGCACACCCCAAATTGCGTCCCGTCGAAACTAATACTGCGGGAATTATGCTTGCTGGCGCTTGCCAGGCACCAAAGGATATTCCCGATACAGTCTCGCAAGCATCGGGCACCGCTGCTAAAGTGGTTGCGTTGTTCTCGCAGGACGAACTTACTCGCGAACCGCTGATTGCATACGTAAATAATAATACTTGCGTTGGGTGTTTCCTATGTCAGAGTGTTTGTCCTTATCTTGCTATTGAAAAAGAAGAAATTCGCCGCCGCGACGGCACCCTGGTGAAAACAGTCGCAAAAATTAATCCTGGGCTTTGCCAGGGCTGTGGCACCTGCGTTGCTTTGTGCCGCTCCAAATCTATTGATATTCACGGATATACAAACCGTCAAATATATGCAGAAGTGTCTGCTTTATTCAACAGGAGGGAATATGCAGGAGTTTGAACCTAAAATTGTTGCATTTGTCTGTAATTGGTGCACTTACGCTGGTGCTGACCTCGCAGGCACAAGCAGAATTAAGTATGCAACAAACGTCCGTATTGTGAGATTTCCTTGCACAGGTAGAATAGATTATATGCTAATTCTCAAAGCATTCCAGAATGGTGCTGATGGAGTAATTGTCTCGGGTTGCCACCCGAACGATTGCCACTACACTTCGGGCAATTTCCACGCTCGTCGACGCTGGATTGTCTTCAACGAACTTCTTGAACTGCTTGGCTTCGACAAACGCCGACTTTTCTTTTCGTGGGTTTCCGCTGCCGAAGGTGCCAAATGGGCTAATCTTGTTAACGAGGTTGTTACGGAAGTTCGCAAATTAGGTCCTTTCACTGAATATGAGAAACTCTCTAAAATTAATGTTAATTCCATAGGAGAGCTTTGCAATGTCTGAATTGATTAATAAAGTAAGTCAATTTTTTAGTTCTGGTATAATAGATTTGTTCATCGGCTACAAAAAAGGGCGTCTTGGTGAGGGCAAACCCGCTTTCTTTACAAAACCCGAACAACTAAACGAACTAATTTTTGATGAAAATTGTATTGTTAATCTTGCAGTTTATCTTCGCAAACCAGAACTAAAAAAATATAGCAAAATTGGTGTTTTAGCAAATTTCGGGACTTTACGGGCTTTGTTGCAACTCGCTGCTGAAAACCAAATCGCAGACGGACAGTATTTGATTTTAACTGTTGCTGACGGTAAAGTTCTTGAATTTGCCAACCTCAAAGCAATTGAAGAATATGTCGCCAACAATCTCCCGAAACCAAATCCCGAACGAATTGCATTTCTGAAAGAAATTGAAAGCAAATCCCGCGAGGAACGCTGGGAATTCTGGACACGCGAACTCGCCAGCTGCATACGCTGCTATGCTTGCCGTGCTGCTTGTCCGCTTTGCTACTGCGAGCAGTGCCTTGTCGAGTGCAATCAACCTCAGTGGGTCGGCGTTCCCCCAACAGGTATGGGCAACCTGGAATGGCACATTGTTCGTGCAATGCACCTTGCCGGTCGTTGTATTGGTTGCGGCGAATGCGAAGCTGCTTGCCCAATGGAAATCCCAATTGGATTTCTCACTCAAAAATTGAATATGGCTATTATCTCTAATTTTGGTCAAGTGCCCGGAACTAAACTCGAACCCGACTATGCTCTCTCAACTTTCAAAGTAGATGATAAAGAAAACTTTATAAGGTAGTTGAACTATGGAATATAAATTAATAAAACTCGAAAAAATCCAGGATTTCATCAATGCTTTGATTGCAAGCGGCAAGCAAGTTCTTGCTCCAAAGCAGAAGAAGGAAAAAGTATTCTTCTCGCTTGTCGGCTCGTTCGATGAAATTGCAATGGATTATATCCAAACTGCTTTTTCTGCGAAATCTGCTGTTTTTCCAAAGTGCGAAGAACTTTACACATTCGAAAAAAATGGCAAGGACACAATTCTGCATAATCCACCTGCTCCCGAAAACGACACAATAGTTTTCGGAATGCGTCCTTGCGATGGTGCCGCTTTTGATTATCTTACTACTTTCTTTTTGAAAGAAAACCCCGACTATCACTTCAAAATGCGCTACGATAAAACAATTTTCGTCGGTCTAACCTGTTCGAGTGGTGATGAGTTCTGCTTCTGCACTTCCGTCGGAATTTCACCGTCAGACACTCGTGGAAGCGACCTTATGCTAACTAAGACCGAAAATGGTTATTATATGGAAATCATTACCGAAAAAGGCAAAAAATTGGTTGAGCAGTTTTCGAACTTCTTCGAGCAAACTGAACAAATAGACAAAACTAAATACACTGCAAATATTCAAAAACGCTTTGATAGTTCAGCATTAAAAGAAAAAATCAGCGGTGCCTTTAACTGGGAACGCTGGGAAGAGACCTCACTGCCGTGTTTTGGTTGTGGCACCTGTGCTTTTTCTTGCCCAACCTGCACCTGCTTCGATATTCAAGATGAAGCAAACTTGGTCGGCGGTGCACGCTACCGCATCTGGGACACCTGTGCTTTGGGAATTTTCACTAAACACGCATCAGGCCACAACCCACGCGAAAAGCAAAGCGAACGCTGGCGTAATAGAATACTACACAAATTTCTATACACCGACGAGCAATTTGTCACACTTTCGTGTGTCGGTTGCGGTCGCTGCATACGCAATTGTCCAGCCGAACTTAGTATTATTGAGCAAGTAAATGCAATTATGGAGGGCTGATAATGGAAAATATGTATTTGCCATATAGAATGTATATCGAAAAAATCACTGAAGAAGCACCACTTGTTCGTACTTATCGCTTGAAATTCAAGGACCCTGCCGACGAAGAGAAGTTCTCCTTCAAAGCAGGTCAATTTGGTGAGTACTCAATTTTTGGTGAGGGCGAAAGCACCTTCTGTATTGCTTCTTCGCCTACACGCAAAGGTTATATAGAATGCACTTTCCGCGTTGCGGGACGTGTTACAAAAGCACTTGCTAATTGCGAGGAAGGCGACGAAATAGGCTTCCGCGGTCCCTATGGCAACACTTTCCCGATAGATGATTGGAAAGGCAAGAACCTGCTTTTTATTGCCGGCGGAATTGGATTGCCACCGCTTCGCTGCGTTATTTGGAATTGTCTCGATTTGCGCGAAAATTACCGTGATGTTACTATTCTTTATGGTGCTCGCAGTGTTCAGGACCTTGTCTATAAACACGAACTCGAAGAATGGAACAACCGTCCCGATGTTAACTTGTTTACAACTGTCGACCCCGGAGGCGAGACGCCCGATTGGAAGGGAAAAGTTGGTTTTGTTCCTACAATTCTGAAAGAAATAAGCCCAAGCTCGGAAAATACAATTGCAGCTGTTTGCGGTCCGCCAATTATGATTAAACTCACTTTGCCCGTGCTTTTTGAACTTGGCTTCAAAGAAGAAAACATTTTCACAACACTCGAAAACCGTATGAAATGCGGCATAGGAAAATGCGGACATTGTGCTGTCGGACCATACTACGTTTGCAAAGATGGTCCCGTCATCACTTACAAAGAACTAAAAGAACTACCACAGGAATATTAGAATATTAAAAAAACTTCTCAAACTTACCAATTCCGAACCTTCGGAAGGTTTCCGTCCCTTCCGAAGGTTTTTACATAATTTTCGCTAATATGTTGAAAAACGTTGAAAATCAATATTTGTTGAAATTTCGAAATATAACAAGACAACATTGTTAATTTTGATTGTATTTTTGCCTTTTGAGACAACCTCTTTGATATTAATCGTGTTGATTGATTTTTCGTAAGTCAACTAAAATAAAAAATAGCCGAACACTTTTGCTCGGCTTTCCTGTGATCCCAAGGGGATTCGAACCCCTACTGCCAGCGTGAAAGGCTGGTGACCTAACCATTAGTCTATGGGACCATCAAATTTTCAAGAATTCAAAATTACGACTATTTTTTCTAATATCCAAAAATTTTTTCTATCATTTGATTTTTTTACAAAAAATCCCACTATTGCTGAGATAATGATTTGCCAAATAAATAATAATTTCTATGTTTTATTATTATAGAAATTTTTGTATTTTATGTTAATATTTCAAGTATAATATTTTTTAGTCTGTTTTTCGATAAAGTATGTTTCTAAACAATTTTGCCGAAGTGCCGATAAATTAGAATGAATTTGCTTAATTAGAGAAATAATTGCTCTAATTAATTGAGATGGAGAACAATAGAAGGGATGATATATGTTTGTAATTATTGGTATCGTGCTCGTTTTTGGTGCATTGCTTGGTGGATTTATGGTTTCGGGAGGTAACCCGCTTTCATTGATTGTGCCTGGTGAATTTATAATTATTTTGGGCGTTGCTACAGGCTCTTTGATTATTGCAAATCCGCTCCCTATTCTCAAACAAATCATTGCAGCAGCTCTTGGCACTCTAAAACCACCAAAAGTGAGTAAAGCAGCTTACTTAGACTTACTTAAAATGCTTTATGAACTTTTCCAGTTTGCTAAACGCGAGGGGTTGATTGCACTCGAGCAACACGTTGAAAATCCCGAATCAAGTTCAATCATTTCTAAATACCCGACTTTCCTTGCCAATCATCACGCTGTTGATTTTCTTTGCGATACTTTGAAGGTTGTTCTCTCGGGTGGTGTCCCCGCACACGATTTAGAAGAGTTAATGGATATGGACCTCGAAGCCCTTCACGAAGAAGAAATGGTTATTCCTGGTGCCCTTCAAACATTCGCAGACGCTTTCCCGGGTATCGGTATTGTGGCGGCGGTGCTTGGTATCATCGTTACAATGGGGTCCATTAATGAAGGTGCCGAGGCTGTTGGTCATCACGTTGCGGGTGCGCTTGTTGGAACGTTCCTTGGTGTGTTGATGTCTTACGGTATCGTCGGTCCAATTGCATCTCTTGTTGGTAAAACTCTGGCAAAAGAAGCTAAATATTTGCTTTCAATCAAAGCGGCGCTTCTTTCTTTCGCCAAAGGTGCCCCTGCTACCGTTGCAATCGAATACGGACGCCGTGCAATCGACCCCGAATACCGTCCTACTTTCAAAGAAACTGAAGAAAACTTGAAGCGTTAATCCATTGAGGTGAATATGTCGGCTGATGAACAACAAGGCCATAAAGAACAACCTATTATAATAAAAAAGGTCAAAAAAGGCGGTCACGGCGGTCACCACGGCGGTGCGTGGAAAGTTGCTTATGCTGACTTCGTAACCGCTATGATGGCGTTCTTCATCGTTATGTGGATTCTTGCTTCCAGCGAAGAAGTTAAGCAGGCAGTTGCTTCCTATTTTCAAGAGCCAGGTGCCTTTAATTTCCTTACTGGCAAAAGAACCGTTCCTATTGATTTAAATTTATATCCTGAAAGAAATAAAGGTGAAGGTGAGGGCAAAGGAAAAGGTGAATTTGTTATTTCTTTTCAACAGACTAAACCCGATACTATTAAAGCGGAAGAACTATTCAAAGCTCTTAATGATAGTATCTCTGCTGCCAAGCGTGTTGAAGTTACAGGCGAAAATATCAAGAAACTTTTAGAGAACGAATTATCTGCTAAACCTGAAATTAAAGATATCATTTCCTCAATAAAAATTGAAATGACTAAGGAAGGACTTCGAGTTGAACTTATTGAAACAAGCGAATCATTATTCTTCGAGGTCGGCAGTAGCACTCTCAAAAGAGAAGCCGTGGAACTCCTACGAAAGTTAGCTCTGGAAATTGGTAAACTTCCAAATAATGTTGAAATCGAAGGACATACCGATAGCCGTGCCTATCGTGGCAAGTCGCTTTATACTAACTGGGAGCTCTCAGCAGACCGTGCTAATGCCGCTCGTAGAGTTCTCGAAACAGCTGGGCTCTGGCAAGGGCAAATTGTCAAGGTTACTGGCTTTGCCGATAGAAAACTTCGCAATCCTGATAATCCTTTCGATGTAACAAATAGACGTGTTAGTATTTTAATTAAGCAGATGTCGACTGACCAATTTATGTCATTAGCAGGAGAGACTAAAAATGAGTAGTCAAATCTCTATTCTTGTTGTAGATGATGAAAAAGCAGTGGTTTTAACTTTCGAAAAGTTGCTTTCCAAAACTTTTCCCGATATTAAAGTTTATACTGCTGAAAATGGAAAAGAAGCCTGGGATATAATTACTGTTCACCACCCGAATATTGTTATTTCTGATATAAATATGCCGGTTATGGACGGCTTTCAATTACTGATAAAAGTTCGTTCAAATCCTGATTATAATGATATTGTTTTTATCCTGCTTACCGGCAATACAGAAGTTAGCGAACGAATAAAAGCACTGGATAAAGGTGCTGATGAATTTATTACCAAGCCCGTTGTCTCTGTCGCATTGGAAGCACGTATCCGCTCTGCTTTGCGTATTGTTCGACTTCAGCAACAGATGAAAGAAGAAAATCAGCTGTTAATTGAACTTGCCGAAGAATTAGAAAAAGATATTCACGATATGGCTCTGCTTGCAGTGAAGTTTATGCAAGCACGCATACCGACTTCTCAGGAAATGCTTAGCCGTGTTGCCGAAGCCTCCGTCTGGATTGCCCGCCAGCTCGGAAAATTTTCTGATGAGGAAATTCGTGATATTGAAATCGCCGCTCTTCTTTCGCAGGCCGGACGTATGTCCTTGCCAGACCACTTGCTCCGACAACCTATTATGATTGATGGCAATCCAACCGACCCAATTATGATGCAGGTTCCTAATGCTGCTCGCGAAATTGTCTCTGGTGTCCGTCGTTTTGCCGATATTGGAAAAATTCTCTACTCTCTTTATGAGAATTTTGATGGAAGCGGTTTCCCTCAACGTCTTCAATCCTGGCAAATTCCTTTTGCTTCGAGAATTATCCGCGCCGCTCTCGATTATGAAGAAAACAAAGCTCGCACCGGCAAAAAAGGTTCAGATATTATTAATATTATGAAAAATCAAGCTAATAGGCTCTACGACCCTCGCATTGTAATTCTTTTGGAGCAATATATTTACACTTACGAAAAAGAGCTTCAAAATCCAAACGAAGTGCCCGTTCTTCTTTCCGATTTGAAAGAAGGAATGATTTTAGCAAGAGAAATTGTTACCGAAAAAGGTCTAAAACTATTGCCTGCTGGTGCTGTCCTCAAAAAACCTATTATTAATAGAATTATTGCTCACAATACTACCGACCCGATTTTAGGCAATATTTATGTGAAAAAATCATCCGTTCAATAATGTGGCATCTAAAAAATAAAACTGCTATTATTACCGGTGCCTCGCAAGGTATCGGTTTTGCTATTTTAAAGGAATTCCTCTCGCTTGGGGCTCGATGCATCGCTGTCGCTCGAAACAAACGCGAAATTCAGTCGCTTGAAAGTAACTACCCTGACGATTTACTTTTTTACAGCTTCGATTTATCCGATAAAAGTTCACGCTCTTCGTTCATTGAACTAATCAAGTCTAATTTCAACGAAATCAATGTTCTTGTAAATAATGTCGGTTCGAATATTCGGCGTGCCACTTGCGATTATACAGATGAAGAAATAGAATTTCTATTCCAAATCAACTATTTTTCCACATTGGAACTTTCAAAAGGTTTGCATACGCAACTGAAAAACTCGGGAAATGCCTCGATAATCAATATTTCTTCGATTTCGGCAAGCAGAATAGTGCGTTCAGGCGCTATTTATGCTTCTGCAAAAGCAGCACTTTCCCACCTGACGCGTTATCTTGCTGTCGAATGGGCTTCTGATGGTATTCGCGTCAATTCTGTCGAACCGTGGTATATCGACACACCGCTTGTTAGCCCAATTCTCAATGATAATGAACGATTAAGCATAATCAAAGCCCAAACCCCTATGCAACGAATTGGAAAACCTCAGGAAGTTGCTTCTGCGGTTGCTTTTCTTGCTATGGACGCTTCATCTTATATCACTGGACAGGTTATTGCAGTTGATGGAGGTGCATCTTGCTTGCTTTTATAAGTTTTTCGTCCATTATAGATTACTTTGCAAACCAGTCCGACATATTCAATATTGTTTTTCTATTTCTGGTGATTGGATTTATTGTCTCACTTATTAAAAAATTCATCAAACTTGCGATTTATATATGTATTCTAATCATTTTAATAATAGTTATCGACAAATTATTAAATTTGTATTTGTTTGTATCTTAAATTTTTGGGAATAATATGGCTTATAAAATTGGAGTTATTGGAACAGGTTATGTTGGGCTTGTCTCGGGTACTTGCTTTGCTGCAACAGGCAATTTTGTTACCTGTGTGGATATAGATGAAGAAAAAGTAAATAAATTGCGTCAGGGTATCTGTCCAATTTTTGAACCCGGTCTCGATAGGCTACTTGTGCAAAATATCCAGGAAGAACGACTTTTTTTTACAACTAATTTAGCGGAAACGGTTGAAAATTCACAAATTATTTTTCTTTGCCTTCCAACTCCACCAAATGAAGATGGCTCGGCAGATTTACATCACGTTCTGGAAGTTGCTGAACAGATTGGCACTATTATTCGCGACAAAAATATAAAAGACAAGAAAATCATTGTCAATAAAAGCACTGTTCCCGTTGGCACTGCTCAAAAAGTACGCGATATTCTCATCAAATACATTCCCGAAAGCTTATTCGAAGTTGTAAGCAATCCTGAATTTTTGCGCGAAGGTTTAGCAGTGGAAGACGCTATGAAACCTGAACGCGTTGTTGTCGGAACTCGCAGCAAATGGGCAGAAGAAATTATGATTGAACTCTACAAACCTTTCGTCCGAACCGGAAATCCGATTATTATTATGGACGAAAAAAGTGCAGAAGTTACTAAGTATGCCGCCAATGCTTTTCTTGCAACTAAAATCTCTTTTATGAATGATTTATCTGCTTATTGTGAAAAAGTTGGTGCTGATATTGACAAAATTCGTTTTGGTCTTGGCACTGATAGCCGCATCGGTAAAATGTTCCTTTTTGCAGGTATTGGATATGGCGGTTCGTGCTTCCCGAAAGACGTTCGTGCTTTAATTTATTCTGCCGAAGAGCACAATCAACCTCTTAGAATTGTCAAAGCAACTATGGAAGTTAATGAAGCCCAAATCAAACGCTTCTTTGGCAAAATTAAAAATAGATTTGGCAACCTGAATGCTCTTAAATTTGCTATCTGGGGGCTTGCTTTCAAACCGAATACTGATGACGTCCGCGAAGCACCTGCTTTCAAACTTATCGATATGCTGCTTGCCGACGGTGCCACTGTCAATGTTCACGACCCCGAAGCCTTAGAAAACACACGTCGCCACTACGGGGATAAACTGAATTATTTCAATAAAATGTATGATGCTATTCAGGATTGCGACGCTCTAATCGTTGTTACTGAATGGAACCAATTTAGAACGCCTGATTTCAATTTAATCGCTTCTAAACTAAAAAATAAAATTATTTTCGACGGTCGTAACCTATATTCACTCGATAATATGTCCGAATTAGGGTTTGAATATTACAGTATCGGTCGCAAAGATATTCGTTAAGAGAAATTGCTATGGAACCCAAAATTTCTGTATGCATAATTGCAAAAAATGAAGAAAAAATGTTGGGCGATTGCCTTGATTCTGTTCGTCCCATTGCTTATGAAATTATTGTTGTTGATACAGGTTCAGTCGATGATACTGTAAAAATTGCTCTTGCGAAAGGTGCAAAAGTAATACGCTCGCAATGGCAAAATGATTTTTCATTTTCTCGCAACATTTCGCTGAAAGAAGCAACAGGCGATTTTATTTTGGTAATAGATGCCGATGAGCGTCTGCAAAATCCGCAAACTTTACTCGATACTGTTCGTAATGCTGAACCAACCGATGGTGGCTGGCTTGTTGAACTGCTTTCTACTGTTGATGTCAGGTCAAGCATTACTCAATCGCATATTTCGTATGTTTTGCGTCTTTTCCGCAATAATCCGAACTTCTATTTCGAAGGTGTTATTCACGAACAAGTTTTATATTCGATTTTAAGGCAAAATTATAAAGTTAAAAATTGCTCTGTTCAACTTCTTCATCTTGGATATGATTTAGACCCCGAGAAAATTCGGTTAAAGCAACTTCGCAATCTTGAACTACTCAATATTGCACTCGAAAAAGACCCCAATAACCCATATAATTTAACGCAACGTGCCCATACTTACGTTGCTCTTGGCAGAAAGGAAGACGCCCATCAAGACTATTTGCGAGCTCTGGAACTTGTCCCCAAATCAAACAAGCTGAGAATTCGCATCCTTGGTAATGGTGCGATGAATGCCTACAAGATGGGCAATAAAGAGCTTTCTTTCCGCTGGGCTCGGGAATCATACGAAACTGTTCCCAATCAATCTTTAGCAAATTTTATACTTGCTGAGCTCTATTTCGAAAAGCAGCAGTATCCGCAGGCACTAACGCACTTCCTGAAAATGCGAGAAGTCCACCAGCAACGCGAAAAAGATTTCTTCGCTATTCTTGCAGGTGATTATTTCATTCCGCTCGACCATCTTGCTTATAAAATCGGTAGATGCTATTTTTTGATGAACGACTACAAAAACGCAAGCGAAGAATATGAACTCGCATATAAACTTAATCCCAAAAACGAACTTGGGCTAATTGGTCTGGCAAATATTGCTTTTGTACTCGGCAAATACGAACAATCAAAGCAGCTTCTCGAATTTGCTCTCAAAATCAATCCAAGCCAAACTGCTATTTATGATTTTTTAGCAAGAGTTGAAAATGCCATTAAAAGCGAAAGTCAGGTTACTATTTCGAGCAAACCAACAGAAAGCCAAGCAATCCCAAAACAAACACAGCCGCCGAACTCACCGTCTCTTTTCGAAAGTATTAACAATTTTGGCAGGCAAGCAACTCTATCTGTCTGTATGATTGTGAAAAATGAAGAAGATATGCTTGCTGGATGTCTCGATAGCGTGAAAGATATTGCCGATGAAATTGTCATTACCGACACAGGTTCAACTGATAGAACAATCGAGATAGCCCGTAGCTACGGTGCAAAAGTGTATCAAATGGAATGGAAAGACGATTTCGCCGCTGCTCGAAATAATTCTCTTATGAATTGCACTTGCGATTGGGTGCTTTATATTGATGCAGACGAGCGTCTAACCCCTGAAAGCCAGAAAAACATCAAACGCTATATCAGTCAGGCTTTGCCTGATGTAGGTGCTCTGATTTGCACAATCGAAAGCGACCATAACTACCTTGATGGTAATTCAGAAGTTCATCGTGGGGGATATCCTCGCCTGTTCCGCAATCTTGGATATCCGAAGGTGAAATTTGTCGGTCGCGTTCACGAGCAAATTTCCCCATCATTGATTGATGCTGGATATACTTTCGCCATTTCTGATTTGAAAATAATGCATCTTGGATACAACGTTTCTCGCAAAGAAATGGAAGAGAAAGTTCGCCGTAACTACCGTATGCTTATTGCACACGTGCAAGAAGAGCCGCTGAACGGCTATGCGTGGTTCCAGCTTGGTCAAACTCTGTCTCAAATGCAACTCTTTCGAGAAGCAGAAGAAGCAATTCGATTCGCTATTAAATGCGGTGATTTATCCAAAACTATTTATTCTTCGGCAGCGGCAGCACTCTCTCAGCTTAGCGGTCGCCGCGGTGATTTCAATGAAGCTCTTCGCTGGGCTGATGCGGCACTGGAAAAATCCCCCAATCAGATTTATGGCATTACTCTTAAAGCTTTCGCTCTACTTAATTTAAACCGTGCCACCGAAGCAATCCCATACTTCGAGCAAGCTCTTCAAATGCTCAAACAATCTGAAAAATACTTTACATTTGGTAGTCCTGCCTTCGATATTGATATTTCAGAAGAAGTTCTCACAAAAGGGCTTGCTTCTGCAAAACAGAAAGTGGCAGCCCCATAACGTTGGGACGGAATTGCAAGAAACTGCCCTCAATTAACTTGGGTTTGTTTTAAAAATACACGATTTCAGCCTTCGGAAGGTTTCCGTCCTCCCGAAGGTTTTTCAAAATAATTGTTGTAATACGCATATCTACTAAAATGTAAAATCCCATCGTTTTCTATCAACAAATTTTGTTTCTGAAACCTAATGCGTTTATAAACACAGGCACATTAACTATTATTTTCACTCTTTTAATAAAAAAGCTGCCTCACTTATGCGAGGCAGCCATCTTATTTCAATAAATATCAAAGCAACTATTTGATGTAGCTCATTCCAACTTCCAATGCCTTAATATTTAGCGGGATTAATTTCTGATAGCGTTCAAATACTTTTTCTAATGCTTTGTGAATGTTTTCGACAGAAACACAATTTGTTTTCTTCAAAAATGCACCAAGCATAATCATATTCAACACTTTTGTATTTTGAAGCTTTATTGCTTCTTCGCTACCCTGCACCGGGATAATGTTAATATCCGTACGAGTTGGTGGATTAAGTATATTCGCACTGTCGTAAATTAAATTGCCACCTTTCTTTACTCTTGATTCAAATTTATCGACTGATGGTTGGTTCAATGCAACAACTGTATCATACATAGAAATAATTGGCGAGCTAATTGCAGCATCAGATACAATCGTAATGCAATTTGCAGTTCCACCACGCATTTCTGGACCATAAGATGGCATCCAGCATACTTCTTTTCCTTCTATCATACCGGCATAAGCAAGGATTTGTCCCATCGAAAGAACGCCTTGACCGCCGAACCCCGCAAATAATGCTTCTTGTGTCATATTACTTCACCTCCGGGACTTTTATGTCGCCTAATTTATAGAATGCTAACATTTTTTCATCAATGTATTGGTTTGCTTGTGCTGGTGTCATTCTCCAATTCGATGGACAGTTCGATACTATTTCTACAAGGCAGAACCCCAGCCCTTGCTTCTGATATTCTAATGCTTGACGTAATGCTTTCTTTGCTTTGCGTACGTTTGCTGGTTTGTGAACTGATTGACGCGTTACATAGGCAACACCCGGAAGTGGAGCGATTAACTCTGACATTTTCAATGGATAACCTTGTGTTTTAACATCGCGTCCGTGTGGGCTTGTTGTCGAAACCATACCTTCGAGTGTTGTAGGTGCCATCTGCCCACTTGTCATTCCATAAATACCATTATTTATGAAAATAACTAATATGTTTTCTCCACGGTTGGCAGCGTGAATTGTTTCTCCGGTACCGATGGCAGCTAAGTCCCCATCGCCTTGATATGAGAAAACATATTTGTCCGGCTGCACACGTTTAATTCCGGTTGCAACTGCACAGGCGCGCCCGTGAGCTGCTTGCTGCATATCAACACCCATATAATGATATGCAAAAACCGAGCATCCAACTGGTGCAACTCCTATGATATCATTTTCTATGCCCATTTCTTCTACCACTTCCATAAAAATTTTGTGCACTGTGCTGTGCCCACAGCCAGGGCAGTAGTGGAAAGGTTCGGGAAGCAAAGTAGAAGGCTTGCGATATACAAGATTTTCATCAACGCAAATTTCGGGGCGGAATTTTGCTGTTTCTATATTATTGCTCATTATGCTTCTCCTTTTATAAACAATTTCTCGAAATTCTCTACTATTTCTTCTGGAGAAGGTATCATTCCTCCCATTCTTCCATAATATTCAACGCGAGTTTTGCCGCATACTGATAATTTCACATCTTCAACCATCTGTCCCGCATTCATTTCTACATCCAAAATTCCTTTTACTCTATTTGCTAATTCTTCGTAAACCTTCTTGGGGAATGGGAATAGTGTAATTGGACGAACCAATCCTACCTTGTATCCTTTTTCTCTCAAAATATCCATTGCTTTGCGGCAAATTCTTGCTCCAAGACCATAGCCTGTCAATACATATTCAGCATCATCAAGATTAAATGCCTCGTAGCGAACTTCATCTTTTTCAATTTGCTTATATTTTGCTTGAAGATGCTTGTTGATTTCTTCCATTTTTTCTGGCTGAATGTGAAGCGATGTAATGTAACGACGCTCCTTATCTTTGGGTTTGCAAGTGGTTGCCCAATCAGGGAATTCAGTCTTGCGTGGCATCTGGTCGAATAGTTCAACCTTTTCCATCATCTGACCAATCGCACCATCGGTAAGTATCATCACCGGATTGCGATATTTCTCTGCCAGATCAAACGATAATCTTACAAAATCAACCATTTCCTGTACTGACGAAGGTGCAAGCACAATCAATCTATAATCGCCGTGACCACCGCCTTTAACAGACTGGAAATAATCAGCTTGCGATGGCTGAATTGTCCCAAGTCCCGGTCCCCCACGAACAACATTTGCAAGCACGCAAGGTAATTCGGCACTTGCTATGTATGAAAGACCTTCCTGCATCAAACTAATACCAGGACTTGATGAAGTAGTCATTACCCGGCGACCGCAACCTGCTGCTCCGTATATCATGTTAATTGCTGCAACTTCGCTTTCTGCCTGTAATACTACCATACCTGTTCTTTGTGTAGCATCTTTCGACAAATATTCCAATACTTCTGATTGTGGGGTGATTGGATAACCAAAATAAGCATCGCAGCCTGCTCTTATCATTGCTTCTGCTAATGCTTCATTGCCTTTCATTAATTTTATTTCGCCCATTTTAACTCCTTTTTACCTCCAAATTATTCATTAGGCGGATTTTTCAATTTTTCTATATACTGTAATTACTGCATCAGGACATATTATCGCACAATTTGCGCATCCTGTGCAGTTGCTATTTACTGTTACTATATATTGATAGCCCTTCTTGTTGATTTTGTTCGTGAGCGACAAAACCTCCTCCGGGCAAGCATCAATGCAAAGCGCGCACCCTTTGCATTTTTCGATGTCGATGATAATCTCACCAAGTGCTTTTGCCATTTCTTTTATCCTTTTTTGTTAGAAATAACGCCATTGTTTTTAAAAACAATGTTTTATAAGTTCGAAATTTACAAAAAAGTGTTTGAGTTTCAAAATTTTTGAATTAAAAAAATTACGATTTTTCAAATACTTACTTTAAATTTTTGTTTAGGTGGGACTAAACAGGAAGTTTTTATCGATAATTTTATGTTTCTCTATACACTTTCTCATACATTGATACTATCTTTTCCGCTTCATATTCTTTTTTGGCAAATTCAACTGCATTCTCGGAAAATATTTTCCACTTGTTTTTGTTCTTGATTAAATCTATTACATATCGCGCCATTCTCGAAACGTCCCCGAACTCTGCAATAAATCCATTTTCATTGTGTTGGACAACTTCGGGAATTCCTCCTACACTCGATGCGACAACAGGCACTCCGCAAGCCATTGCTTCGAGCGTCGATAGCCCGAAACTTTCCGACTGACTTGGCAGAAGAAACACATCAGCACAAGATAGCAACTCAATTATTGCATTTTGCTTGCCCAGGAATTTTACGTTGCTATGCAATCCAAGTTCGTATGCTAATTTTTCGATTTCGCTTCTTTCTGGTCCATCGCCGATTAATATCAGTTTCGCAGGAACTCCCTGTTCAAGCACTTCTTTTAGTATTTTTATTGTATCAGGCACTCGCTTGACTGCTCGAAAATTCGATATATGCATAAGAATTGCTTAGCCGTTCGGTGCAAAAGTCTTTTTCAAGTTACAACTTTCAATTCTTTTGTATATTTTTGTATCAATAAAATTTGGAATATGGTGGATTTCTTTTTCGATTTGGAATTGCTGAATGGTTTTATCTTTTAAATATCGCGAAACAGCTGTAACAGCGTCCGATTGCTCGATAGAATATTTGACTATTGGGGAAAAAGCAGGTTCCAGCCCGATTAGTGTTATATCTGTCCCGTGCAATGTGGTTACTAATTTCACTTTGCTCGACGCGGCAATTTGCTTGCTTAATATTCCGCTAATTGCGTGGGGAATTGCATAATGAACGTGAATTATATCGAGTTTCTCATATTTAAGCACTTCAAGAATCTTCCCTGTCAATGCCAATGTGTAAAGATGAAACTCAAACAGCGGATAATGTGGTATTTCAACCTCGTGAAAAAATATGTTCTCTCTAAATCTATCCAGTCGAATAGGATTTGCGTAGCTTATAAAATGCACTTCCCAGCCACGCGCAGCAAGTGCTTCGCCAAGTTCAGTTGCTACTATTCCACTCCCACCATAAGTGGGATAGCACACCATTCCTATTTTCATAATTATTCCCGTTTGTAATATGAGCAAAGAATTCTATTATACAATTGCAAAACCATTTCGCGCTGAGCAAAAAATTAAAGGTTCGAAATTTATTGCTTCGGTTGCGAACGTTTCAACTCGCGACGAAGCACTGCAATTTTTAGAGCAAATCCGTAGTGAATATTTCGATGCCACCCATAACTGTTTCGCATACCGTTTAGGTGCGGAAGGGCTCGATGTCCGCTTCGGCGACGATGGCGAACCCAACGGTTCCGCCGGCAAGCCTATCCTCTTTTCTATTAAAAAATACGATTTTAGCGACATAATAGTTGTCGTAACCCGCTATTTTGGTGGAACAAAACTTGGTGTCGGTGGTCTTTCTCGCGCATATTCTTCTACTACCGAACTGGCACTTTCGCAATGCGAGAAAAAAATCATTCACATTACCTTTCCCATCAGGGTGCTTTGCTCGTATGAAGACGTCTCCAATATCAAAAAATTGATAAGTGAACTTGCTGTGTCTGCAACCGAAGACTACAAAGATTCTGTCGAGTTCATAGTGAATATACACCAATCCAGAATTGAGGAATTCGAACGAAAAGTAATTGCCTCGACAAACGGTAGAGCAGGTGTTTTCCCGCTGTAAGTTCTATTTGCTTTCGAAGTAGTCTATACTGGGGTTCAGGTGTTCAAAGCAGTTAATTTTGAGACGTCGCTTGGGCATTTTGGTGGTGCAGACTATCGTGTCTGAAAATTAATAAAAGCAATCAATATCAAAGCGATGTAGTGGCAATTTATGAATTGCCACTACAAATAATTGGTAATACATTTGTTTAAAAAACATTCGGAAAGGCGGAACCTTCCGAATGTTCATAGCAGGTAATTTTAAGACAATCAAATAAAACAGTAACTCTTAAAATAACTATTAAAATTTAATCCAATTAAGAAATTCTTACCCTTTTATTCCGAAAAATCTGTTCCAAATATCTAATTGTTTAGTTGTAAGAATAGATTTAACATTTTCAAGAAATGCATCGTGGCAATCTTTCAAACCCTGGCGAGCTGTTGCAATATCTTCATCAGTTTCCATTGCAATTCGAGTTTCTTCGCGAAGTTGTCTGAGCGCTTGCATAGCCTGTTCTCTTGTAATTTCACCAGTTTTCAATTGTTCCATAATTTCGCGGCGTTGTGCATTTGCATTTTCAATAATTGCGCGTTGAGCTTCGCGTAACATTTGACGGTATTCTTTTATGCAATCTTCAAGTTCTTGTGCAAATATCTTTACTTGCTCTCTTTGTGCGGAATCAAGTTCCAACATACGCAAAAGCATTCCAATTTTGAATGGTGGTTTGTTCGGTTCGGGCTTTGGTGGCATTTCGCCATTTGGACCTTTTCCTTTGCCGTCAATAGGTGGAATTAACATCTTGTCATACACATTCAAAAGAGTGAAATCTGTTGTTAAACTTGGTTGCGAAACCTCACCAATCATTGCTTCGGGGGATAGAAGTACCATTGAATAATCCAAACCATTCTCAATTGGTTCAACCGGATTATCTTTCTGGCAGGATGTTAATCCTAATACTGCTACCAAAATTGCAACTACATAAATGTTGCGGAATAATTTGTTTTTCATACTAACCTCAAAATATTGTTGAACGGAATTCTAACCTTTTGACTAAATACACACGATTGGTTTAATCGTTTCAAAAAAAATAATCAAATTTTTGAATATTGATTTTTTTATTTCAAATGCTTAATTTTGTAAAGTAATTAAGCCAATTTAGCTCAGTGGTAGAGCAGCTCACTCGTAATGAGCAGGTCAGGGGTTCAAGTCCCCTAATTGGCTCAAAAAGCAAGTTGTCTCTAATAGAAATCAAGATAATTTATACGATGTTTTTTGTTGGTTGTCTCTAAAAAGAGCAATCTTTTTGTGCGTTAATTGTAAAATATAAAACCTTCGGAAGATTTGAAACCGAAGGCATAACAATGATACTTTTGAGAATGCTAATTGCAATTTTCTTTCAGCTATAATTCAGTGATTACAAATAAGCACAGCAAAAATACATCAAATACGAGAAAAATTGATAATTAATCTGATAAATTCCTACCGGAATTGCAGCAAATACTAAAATTACGATAATTCCAATTCCATAAATCAATGCTGCGGGTTTGTCGAAAACAACAGCAGTCGCTTTGAGAATTCTGGCAATTACCCAGATCTTAATTATCAAAAATAAAATAACCGCAACTATTGCAACTGTGTTATTTATTTCAAGCAAGCGAATTAACGGAATTGCAACTGGCAGCAGCACTACAAACGGCGCGCTCGCCCAAACAGAAATAATCAAACAATCTGAAAAATAAATCCTTGCACGTGAAAAGAATGCGAAAATTTTTATTATTATCGAGATTGCAAACAACACTATAAAACTAATCAAAGCAATGATGAAAAGCGAAACTTCGGGCATCCAAATCATTTTGTATATTATTTCCTGCCAAAAACTCGATGGACAACAAAGCATTATCAAAAATTGTGTTATATCATAATTCCTATAATAAAATAATAGCGAGGTTACATACATTCCAATAGTAAACGACACAATTAGTGCCAGTATTACAGTTTGAAATGAGGGTATTATCCTTTGGTCTCGAATATCAGAATAAAAATTATATGGACGCAGCATCGCACGAGTTAGATATTCACGAAAACGCCTGAAACGGTTTATAAAAAATAGCAATACAACTAACAGTATAAAACCAAATATTAAAAAACTAACCAGAGTTTCACCTGCATAACTGCCCGCATTTATGAGTGGCTCTTTTTCGTCGTTGAATAGTGCTTGCAGCATCGAATATGAAAAACGTGGCTTATTAGTTGCGTCCGTTACCCCCGTTGTCAATATCCAAGAGTGATAATTATTAGTTGCTAAATATGGGTGGTTGAGCTCATAATCATTGAAAGAATTAACGACAACGCCAAACGAACCATTCTGAAATGATAAATTATATAAGCTTTTTATGTAAAATGCCTGATGTTCGTTCGAATATGGGTCTGAATATCCATTGTGATTGTTTTCATTAACAGGAACACCAAAGCAAGTAATGAAAGGTTTGTTGTTGTTTCTTTGCACTATTTCCCGCAGAACACTCGCCTGACGCAAAATCGAATTATCTTTTTTCAGATTTATTCCAATAAAATCAAAATTATCGGAATTGACTACTTTTTCATCAGAATTTATAAATTTATAGAATAAGTAATTCCCATTTGAAGTAACAATTGATTTAATATCAGATGCAAATTCATTCGGGAAATTAGCTTCGCAAATTCCATCAGAGAAGCCGAATGCAAAAGTTGAAGCGTAATTTTGCTTGAAGTAAGTGAGTAATTTGCTTTGATTTTTAATATAAACTTTAACCTCATCTCGGTCTAATAATTTATTTGGAATTGCATACAATGGCAAATCAAGTAACATCAATAACCCGTATTTATCACATAGATAAGCAAAATATGGGTGTGGTGGATTAAACTTAAAACGAATTGCATTCGCACCAAGCGTCTTTATCATTCTTATGTTTTCTTCCATTCGCCATAGCGATAAGCTTTGCCCCGAAGCAATATGATAATCTATATAACTTACTGCTTTTAGCGGAATTTTGTAGCCGTTGAGCGTGAAAAATGATTTTTCCGCTCTCGATACAGCTATTTCCCGTAGCCCGAAATTTGTAGCAAAATTATCAACTGTTCTTTCCCCTTGAACAATCATTGCCTGAATTTGATATAGATTAGGATTGTCCGGCAACCATAACGATGGCGACATTATACTGAATTTTACGTTTACATCTATCGTTCGTTCCGCTTCAATAGAAATCTGACGCGGTTCGCCGATTGCAACTATTTCGCCTGTCCCAAGTTTTACAATTTTAGTTTCTATCTGGAAATTCGCTTTATTTTTCAATTCTAAATTATCAATTGAACTGCTTTGAAATTTAGAAATTAAGTCGAAGTTTGATGATGAAACTGATATTGTGGCATTAATATTTGCCTGCGAGAAATTATTCGACAAAGTGTAATTTGTATTAATATCGCTTATCCACACTGGTGGGTTCCCAATTAAAAAAGCTTCACGCACTAATCCATTGTATCGTTTTCTTGCATACACATAATTCTCAAATACAGTTTTAATTATATCCTTTGGAACTAAAAAAGTAATTCTGATTTCGTTCTCGCCAGCTTCGAGAGCCTTTGAAGGAATTTTAACCCATATCGGAGCCATCGAACTAATAAATCGCCCCAGAAATTGACCATTTACCGCAATTTCTGCTTGATGGTTAAATCCTAAAAAAAACAACTGCCAGCTTAACGATTCTTGCTGCGATTTATCAATTCGCACTTTTCGAACTAACGTGATTTTTTCAAGATTAACATCAGAATACGGTATATGCACGTTTTCCCACCTCACCCCATCGGAGGATTTTTCCCATTGCCCATTCAAGGAAATTATTTGCCGTGTGTCGGTATTTAGTATTGTCTTTATTTCATTTTGTGATAAATTTTTCGCATTTATGAAAGTGTTGATAAATAAAAAAGATAAGAGGATTAAAGCAAGTTGAATGTTTTTATACATATAAGCACCGAAGTATTAAATAATACACAAAAATAAAAATTAAAAATAATCAAAAACGAAGTCAAAAAAAAGAACAAATATGAACTTTAATTATTACGGGCAATTGTAATCGCATAAAAAGAAAGAGGTTGCCTTGTTTCGGGCAACCTCTTTTGAACACTACTATTACCAAATTACTTTAATTTTGGCATATCTCTGAGAACGTCTGCAATCTTTGGAGCAGAGATTTCAGTTAATTCATAATAAACGCGAGTGTTTGGCTTGTTGATTTTGATGAAGCGAGCAAGATTAATTGGAGTGCCAATAACTACTGAATCGCACTCAACATTGTTAATCGTTGCTTCAAGGTCAGCCATTTGTTGCTTGCCGTAACCCATTGCTGGGAGCAATATACCAATCTCTGGATAAGTTTCGAATGTTTCAGCTATTTTGCCAACAACATAAGGACGTGGGTCGACAAAATCAGCTGCACCATAGCGGCGAGCAGCAACCATACCTGCACCGTGGTCCATTTCGCCGTGTGTTAAAGTTGGACCGTCTTCAACTACTAATACATTCTTGCCCTTGATAACATCTGGATTTTCAACCATAATTGACGAAGCTGCAAGAATAATGTGTGCCTTTGGATTGTACTGACGAACATTGTCCAATACTTCTTCGATATCTTCCGGATAAGCAGAGTCAACTTTATTGACAACAACTACATCGGCCATGCGTAAATTTACTTCGCCAGGATAGTAGCTGATTTCGTGTCCTGGACGTAATGGGTCTACCACTACTATGTGTAAATCTGGCTGATAGAACGGCATATCGTTATTGCCACCGTCCCAAACAATCACATCAGCTTCTTTTTCTGCTTCACGAAGAATTGCTTCATAATCTACGCCCGCATAAATTACCGAACCCATTGCAATATGTGGTTCGTATTCTTCCATTTCTTCGATTGTGCAATTGTGCTTGTCTAAATCTTCGATTGATGCAAAGCGTTGCACTTTCTGTGCTTCCAAATCGCCATAAGGCATTGGATGACGAACTGAAACTACTTTTTTGCCCATTGCAATCAATTGGCGAACTACTTCTCTTGTTGTTTGGCTCTTGCCGCAACCTGTGCGAACTGCACAAATGGAAATAACGGGTTTTGTTGATTTTATCATTGTTGGATATGAACCCATCATAGAGAATTTTGCACCAGCTGCCATCACGCGTGAGCCAATGTGCATAACTGTATCATAAGGAAGGTCGCTGTATGAGAGCACGCATTCATCAACATTGTATTCTTTGATTAATTTTTCTAAATCTGCTTCATCGAAAATTGGAATTCCATCTGGATAAAGTTTGCCTGCTAATGATGGAGGATATTTACGTCCATCAATATCTGGAATTTGAGCTGCTGTGAAAGCAACTACTTCATACATTTCATTGTCGCGATACATCGTGTTGAAATTGTGAAAATCTCGACCTGCGGCACCAATGATAATTACACGTTGTTTTTTCATAATATCTCCTTATTTAAAATAATAAAAAATTATCCCAAATTTTCATTTAATACTTTTTCGATTGTTGCAACAGCCCAATCTATTTCCTCTTTCGTAATTACAAGAGGTGGAGCTATTCTAATTATCGTTTCGTGCGTATCTTTGCAAAGCATTCCTTCTTCCATCAATCGTACGCAGTATGGGCGTGCTTTGGTATTCAGAACAAGACCAATCCACAAGCCACGACCGCGAACTATTTTGATTTTTGGATTGTTAATTGCACGAAGTTTATTGATAAAATATTCGCCCATTTCAGCGGAACGCTCTATCATCTTCTCTTCTATCAATACATCAAGAGCGCGAATTGCTACTGCTGCTGCAAGCGGATTGCCCCCGAAAGTCGAACCGTGCTGCCCTGGCTTGATTACAAGCATAATGTGTTTGTCTGCCAGCACACCCGATACCGGATAGAACCCACCCGAAAGCGCTTTGCCTACAATTACTATATCGGGGCGAACGCCTTCGTAATAATGAGCAAATAACTTACCTGCGCGACCAAGTCCTGATTGAATTTCATCGCAAATAAAGAGAATGTTGTTCTCACGGCAAATTTGCTCAACTGATTTCAAATATCCCTCTGGTGGGATTACTACTCCGCCTTCGCCTTGAATTGGCTCGATAAGAACACCAACTGTATTTTTCGTGATCTTGGACTTCAAATCTTCGATATTGCCATATTCGTGCATTGGGAAAGCTTCTTTGCAATATGGACCGTAGCCATAATATGAATCTGGGTCGTCGGAAAATCCAACAATTGTAGTTGTTCTTCCGTGGAAATTCCCCGATGCAACAATAATTTCGGCTTTGTCTTTTTCGACGCCTTTTACATCATACCCCCAACGACGGGCAAGCTTAATCGCTGTTTCTACTGCTTCTGCACCTGAATTCATCGGTAGAAACATATCGTAGCCCGTTAGTTCGTGCATTTTCTTATAAAGCATCGGCAGTTTGTCGTTGCGGAATGCACGGCTGGTGAGAGTAACTTTGCTCACTTGCTCGATGAAAGCTTCTTTGATTTTTGGGTGGCAATGCCCCTGATTGACTGCTGAATAAGCTGCAAGACAATCTAAATACTTTTTCCCTTCCACATCATAAACGAAGCAACCTTCTGCTCTTTCGACAACTACATCCAGCGGATGATAATTGTGTGCTCCGTATTCATTCTCAATAGCAATGTAATCTTGTGTTTTCATTGTAATTCTCCAATTAATTAATAAAATGTATTAATCTATTAAGTTATTAATTTCAAATTGTTGAAGTTGAAAAATCAAATAGGAGCATCAGTCGAGTAGTGCTTGAAACGTAGAATTTTCCCTGCTCGGGATGCAGGAACTGCGAATGGACTTTTGCTTGTTTTGCCATTCAAGTAGGAATAGTTGGTTATATGTAAATCAATTTTATACATACACTTTTTTATAAGTATATGCAAATATACAAAAATTTAATCACATAAAAAATATGTTTCTAATATGAAAAATCGATTAACAATTGTTTAATTTTGAGAGCAATTCATTCATTTTGCATGGGTAATTTGTGCCTATTGCATTAACTCCCGAACTGATTGCCAGCTCAAAATCTTCTTCACTATCTGTATTATATACTCCCCATATAATTTTGCTTTCGTTTATGTCATCTCGTATTCTGTCATTTATTTCGTCCACCGCACAAATGTATGCGTCAATCGCAAATTGTGCTTTTATCTCCGATGGTAAAATATTGTCGCCAGGAATTTTTATTGCCGCAATGTGTGCAGCAGGATATTCCTGCTTTATCGCTTTCAAAATCCTGTAATCAAAAGAGGCAAGTGCAGATGATGATATAAAATCGTGCTTTTCTAATGTTTTTAATATTATTTTTGCTGTTTTTAGCGTTTCAAGATTAGGCTTGATTTCCAGTCCTAAAAAAGCACGACCTTTTATCAACTCAATTAACTCATCTAATAGAGGTATCTTTTCGCCTTCGAATTCTTTATTGAACCAAATTCCAGCCGATAGATTTTTCAAATCGTCATAAGTATATTCACCAATTAGCCCTGTTCCCGAAACAGTTCGTCCCAGCTCATCATCGTGAAAAACTATTGGAATGTTGTCCTTTGTAATCTGCACATCTGCTTCAACTACCTTTGCCCCGCAGGCTATTGCCTGACGAAAGGCTTCCAATGTATTTTCAGGTGCGATTCCCGATGCTCCACGATGCGCTGCTATAAATCTTCTGTTTTTCGCAACATACTCTTTTAACGTCATAATGTCTATTTTCCATAAAGCAATTTTCAAATAATCAATATACGAATTTTCTGTTTATTTTGTTAATTTGAACTCTGCAAAATAAATTTTCCGTTAAGCCATTTGTCAGGCGCATATTCGTATCTAATGAAATAGTACCCGTTTGGAAAACTTGTTAAGTCGATGGTAATCAATCTATTGCTCGAATTTTCAATCCTATATATTATTTTTCCTGTAATATCTGCAATGAATAGTTCTTTTAAATCTTGTTTGAGCTCTATATTCAAGATTCCCGTGCAAGGGTTCGGGTAATACTTCCATTTAATTTCAAAATCATCGCTGTAATTATTCATTTCATCAGATGGCATTACCGAGTTTATTGCTTCATTATTGGGATTGGCTACAATTAAAGTGTCGCCTGTAAGTACGGTCTTGGTAATGCAAGGTGGCAGGTAACTAAATTGATATATTGTCCGCAAAATCAATGAATTAAGCAACTGTACTGAATAATTATCGGTTGTTGGCTCTAAATGCTTCCCGCCAATTCCGCTATCGTCAGTTAGAAATAGATATGTTCCATTTGTAAGAAGCGCAAATGCTCTCATCAAGTACTCAGTGCTTTTATCTATTCCACTGCAAGTAAGCGGCACAATCCGAATTCCTTTTGCCGAGGCAAGCCTTATATATTTTTGAAGCCGCTCAATAACATCGGGCCGGGAGTGTGGTGGTGCATCAAGCACAAGGAAAATAATTCTTGCAGTTGCATTTTCGCTCCAAGTCAAATTATCTATCGCTTCTTCCAGAGCATAATCTACTGCTTCGGGGAAATCGCCGCCTCCATCAGCATAATTCGTTTTAATGAAATCTACCAGTTTTGCAATATCTTTTGTGAAATCAACAGATTTCACTAAATATTCATCGCCAAAATCACGATAAAAGGAAGCAGAAATTCTTATCGACATATCTGGTATTGTGTCCTTCACTCGTCCAATTATGTCTGTGAGTTCTGCTTTCAGATATTCAATTTCATCGCCCATCGAACCCGTTGCATCAACTACAAAAGCAATATCCAGATTTTTGTCGTAATTACAATTTTCATCAATTTCCAGAAAATTGATACCATCGTAAAATGTCTTCGGCTTTTCTATGAAATAACTACGATTCTTATATTTTACTTCGACAATTAAGTTACTATAATTCTCGAATATATTAAATGCGTTTGTCCATAGTTCAGCTTTGCCCGTGTTATCAGTTCTTGATTGCCATAGCACTTTCTGCCCGTCTTTCAAAGTAACAAGTGCATCAACTATGGGACTGCTTGAAGTGCTTTTCAACTGAACCGTATACCTATCAACTGGACTGAAACTCCAATTTTTTCGGTATTCGAACAACTCATTCTCCGAAATATCATTCCACATTCTCCATTTTTTGAAGTCATTTATATCGCCCGCCGTCAGTATCTTCGCTGATACATTATCTTGCGAAAATGAAGGCGTATGCTCGGAAAAATCAAGCGATGCTTTGTATATTGCTAATTCCCCGCCTTCGGCTCTTGCTGTGAGTGCATCATCAGCGCCACCATAATCTGCTGCTCGGGTTGCTCTGTAAATCCCTTTATCTCTGTAACTTATTTTATATTCCTTACTCAATGTGATTAAATAACTTTCATTATTGTATGGAAACACTTTGATTTGCTTTTTGCTGTATGATTTGCTTATTATTGTTAAAGTTCCAGAACTATCGCTTGTCTCGAACGAGAAATATCCCTTTGCGTTTGTCTCAGTTTTAATCTTTTTGGTTGTTCCTTTAAATTCAATTTTTGCTTTTGCTACGGGCTTGTGCTCGTCATTTATTACTCTACCTGTTACATTAAAACGCGCAAATAACGCTGAAAAGGAGAGTAAGAGCACGATTATATTAATTGCGATATGCTTTTTCATATCCATTCCCTTTATTTGTTAAAATAATAACGTAGCATTTTGTTTATTAGTTACAAAAAAAAATGTGAAAACTAAATTTTCATTCTTATCAATAGATTATTATATTTGCTAAAAATGAAGATGTGTATTTGAATGATTTCACTAATTAGCGGAAAAATATTAGAAAAGAAACCAACCTCCGTAATAGTTGATTGCAACGGAGTTGGCTACGAATTGATGGTATCTGTCATTGCTTCGTCGAAGCTTCCCGAAATAGGGGAATTTGTCCAGCTTCGCACTGTATTAATACCTCGCGAAGACCAATTTCTACTGTTTGGATTTATCGACGAAAGCGAGCGAGAACTTTTCAAATCGTTAATTAGTATCTCGGGCATTGGTCCAAAAACTGCTATCGGAATTTTGTCTGCTGCAAGCCCTGCTGAATTAGCAAATTATATTCAGACCGAAAATCTTCGCGCTCTGCAAAAACTGCCTGGTATCGGCAAAAAATCTGCCGAACGCCTTCTAATAGAACTAAAAGACAAAATTTCTAAATTATCGATTGCCGCAGAAGATTTGCTTGGCGAAGATGCACTGCTCAAAAGCGAAGCTGTCGCTGCTCTGTGTGCTTTGGGGTATAATCGCTCAGTAGCCGAGAAAGCTGTCAAAAAAGTCTATGATGAAAATTCGGCTAAAATAAACAACATCGAAACTTTAATTAAGCTTTCTCTTCAATTTGCAATGGAAATCAAATGATTCTGGTTATGCCGCTCATAAAACTGTCCGATGGGGTAGGGGCAATCAAAATTGAATGTTCTCCCGAACTTGATGATTACTACTGCCGAATTTCCGAAGACCCTCTGCTGCTGGTAAAATTATGGCGAAAAGAAAATGCCAAATGTATTCATATTGTCGATGCTGATTCATTTGAAGGCAAAAATAATTATTTGAATTCCACTGCTGCCGTCTATCTTGCAGAATCTGTCGATATTCCAATTGAATACTCTACTGAATTCTACGAAATTGAAGAATGCAGGGTGCTTCTAAATTCTGGAATTTATAGAATCGTGCTTAACGAACTTTCTATCGCTGACCCTATTGGTGTGAGAAAGTTGATTGAAGAATTTACCCCGTCCCGTGTCGCTTTTCTCTGCAAGTTGGTTGATGAAATGGTTCATTTTCCCGTTTCGAAATTAAATTACAATATTTCGGATTATATTAAACTAATCAAAAGCTTTGGTGGTGATAGAATAATTTTTCAAGATGAAAATTGTTTGTCCAAAAATGAAGATTACAGCTTCAATCTAATCGAACAAATTGGAAAAACCTTTGGGCTTAAAATTACTTTATACGAAGGCATAAACAACTCAAAATCGCTAATTGAATTGAAAAATCAAAAAACACAATATATTGATTCTGTTATACTTGGAAAACCACTATACCAGAATATTTTCCCCTGTCAGCATATCTGGCGGGAAGCCGAATCGCAAAAAATCTCGCTATTTTTAGAAGAGTAACTATTCTTTTGTCCAGATGCGAGTGTTTAAATTCAATTCCTCAACGATAGAAACTGTATCGTTTATCAATGAGAAGAATTCTTCTGTTTTTTTGTAGTCATTGTTGGAACGAAATACTGACGGCTCGAACAATTTCTTTTTAAATGGTAAGGCAATATAAAGACAGCTATCCACAAGCGAAATAAAAAGATATGGAAATTTCCCTTGTTTCAGTTTTAGTATTCGTTCCATCATACTTGACGAAAGCAAATAGCGAGCTTCTATTTGGTCTGAACCATACACAACAAATTCACGTTCAAAATCAGGATTTTCCAGTTCGATTAGTTTCCCCCGACTAAAACTCATTTTCTGGAAAAATTTACCAAGCCCGCCAAATCTTTTTTGAGCGAAATCAGGCAAAATGAAGTATTTCCCATTAAAATTTTTATGAAAATCTGCGATAAAAAAAATGCCATCGAAAATAGGTTGTTTTTTTCTTTTATCCTCGTCCGATTCCACTATTTTCCAGGCGTGTATCTCTGAAAATTTTATCTCTGTTTTGTCTACAACACCCGAAACTAAATCGTCCCCATAGTATTTGTATAGCCTATCTCTGAAAATATCAGACTTAATAAATTGTTCGGGTGGAATATATTCCGTTGGTGAATAATTCAAATTTTCATTTATAAACTTTACGATTTTTTCGATAATTACTTTTTTGAAATTATAGATAAACTCCTGAATTACTTTGCCGTTTTTCTGAAAAAGCAAAATTATAGTAGAAATCGAAAAAACTATTGCAACAATAAGCGGGATATTGTATTCTTGCTCATTGAAAAAATCACCGTAAATTATCTTATTTACAAATAAGCCGACGAAAACTAATGCAATGATGATGCCAAGATAAATCAGTATATTTTTGAAAATAAGTTTAACAGTCTGCTGACGCTTATGTTCAAGCATATTTAAATCGATATGCAAAACATTATCGAAGAAATTCTTGAACTCTTCAATAGTTTTCATAAGACTATCCTTTAACTATTGAATAAGTTTTTTACATTCACGTTCTGGCGTTCCGCTTCGCTTGCTTCGAAGAAAGGACGTGCTTTAAATCCCATAATCATTGCAACCAGGTTTGTTGGGAACATTTGAACCGCATTGTTGTATGAATTTACTGCTGCATTGTATGCACGACGTGCAGCCGATAGTTGCTCTTCTACTTCGTTCAAAGAGGCTTGAAGTTGAAGGAAATTCGTATTTGCCTTCAAATCAGGATAATTTTCAACTGCAATATTGATTGCTCCCAATGCACGAGATATTTTATTATCCAGTTCCACTCTTTCGCTATCGGAAATATTACCGCTAATAGCACGTGAGCGAAGTTCAGTAATCTCGTTGAGCAAACCGCGTTCGTGTTCCATATACTTCTGCACCGCAGCAACCAAATTCGGAATTAAATCATACCGCTTTTTTAGATATGCGTCAATTCCTGCGAAAGCATTGTTGACAGCGTTGCGTTTTGCTATTAACGAATTGAATAAAATTACTATTAACAAAAGGACAGCAATAATGATTATTAATTCTACTGACATAACTTACCTGCAATAATGAGGACAATTATAAGATAACTTACGTAAATTATATATAAATAGCAATAAAAAAATCTTGAAAAAAGAAAAATTATTTTTATTTTTGGTATGTTAATTGCTTTATTAATTGAAATTTTAGTTATTTATTTAAACCCAATTGAGGTTGGGGGGATAAAATGAGAAAAGTAATTATTATATCGTTGTTATTTCTACTATCGAGTGTTCTTGCTCAAAGCCAGAATTTCTTGAAGATAGTAGATTATTCCTACTCTGATTATCCCGTAATGAAACTGCGTTTCTTTGCATATTCAGCAAATAGAGAATTAATTGTCAATCCTGATATAAATAATTATTCTTTAAGTGATAATGGAGCAGCATTAAATATTAACAATATCAATTGTACATTTTCTGATATTGCCCGAAGTTCCCTCGTTTTGTCCCTCGATAAAGCACTTTCTCTGGGCGACGATAGCCAGTTATACATAAAACTTGCTAAAAGAATTTTCGATACTCTAAGCTATTTGATGAGCGAAAAAGACAACGAAGTTGCTGTTACTTCTTTTGATACTCGAAGCTTCTTAAATCACGATTTTTCAAATAATTATGCTTCGCTTTCGCGTGCAATAAACGCAATCCCATCCTCAACAAGCTCATCAATAAATAAAGGGCTTATTTATGATATACTTGGCTCACTCAATATTGCTAAACTTGGCAGTTCAAAACGTTCCATAATTATTGCCACACAAGGTGTTGTCGATTTTCAGGTCAATAACATAGCCGAAATAGCAAATCGTGATAGTATCTCAATCTTCTTCATCTACTTCGGAGCAAAAGCACCTGCTGAAATCGTTGAATTATGCAAATCCACCAATGGTGTTTGCTTCGATAATATTAAAAACCTTGATGATATTACACCTATTGTCAATTCCTTATTCTATCTCGTTCGTGGTTCCGAACCTTGTAGTATAGATTTTGTCGGCAACTATGACTGTTCCGAAAATCATACTATCCGACTGACTGATATTTCGAGCGGTTATTTTGATGAATTTAGTTTTGAAATTATCGATGAAGATAAACCGACAATTCAGGCTAATCCTCCTTATTTGAGCTACTCTTCTGTTCCAATTGGTCAGTCGCTTACTCAGGATATCACGATTACCGCTATTAACTCAGACATAACCATTAATTCAATTCGAACAGAAAACCCTTTGTTTTCAATAGTTGCAGGTGCGATTGCCAACCCTATTGTCCTTGCGAAGAACGAATCTCACACTCTTTCGATAAGATACACTCCATTAGATTCAGCAATAGTGTTCACAAGATTGATTATTCAGTCAAATGCTTGTATTGGAAATGAAGTATATATCACCGGTGGATTTCCAAATCGTCCTCCAAAAGTCAAAACTATTGAAATAGTCAACCCCAAATGCGGTGAAACTCTTGTTGTTGGCGATACAGTTGATATTCGCTGGAATGGTTTGCTTCCTAAAGATATTATTCAACTCGAATATTCTATCGATGATGGCAGAAATTGGCACGCTCTTGCCAAAAATATTGAGAACCTGAGCTATCGCTGGGTTGTCCCCGATATGGAAACTAATAATTTGCTTATCCGAGCTGTTCAGCTCTGGCCTAACAATGTCGGTAGAACTCTGAACTTAGAGCATAGGAACTCTGTTAATTCTGCTTTCTTCAATACCATTTGTGATAGAGTAGTTACAGCTTCCGACGATTCTACCGTGGTTGTTTGGAACTCTAATAATGGCGAGAAAATAGCTACATTTACTTTTTCTGACAAAGTTAATTACGCTGTTTTCGATAAAACGGGTAATTTCATTCTTGTCGCTGTAAAAGATGGGTATATATATAAATACAACCTTTCAAATTCTAAATTAGAGGGTATTTATTTGCATAGCCTAAACACAGAGGTGCTTAATGTTGAAGTTTGCCCTCTAAACCAACGCTTTGTTTCAACAACAAAAGATGGAAGTTTTTATATTTGGAATTTATTCGGTGGCTTAATCAAAAAAATTGAATATAACGGCGATGATTATGCTCTCTACGCTACTTTTGATGCAACTGGCAGCAAAATAATGGTCAATACTCAGTCAGGTCGAACCAAATTTTATGATTTAAATGGGAATGAAATTAACACAATCGATACAAGACTTCCCGGCCAACTTTCTTCTTTTACCCGAAATGGTGCTATCAATTCCGACGGTTCATTAATCGCTGCTGTAAATGACCCCGATAACTCTGCCACAATATTCGACTACAATAATAAAAGCCTAAAATATAAAATTCAGCACAAAATTGACGATACTACAAGAGTTTTCATCAATTATTTGTCCTTCTTCTATAATCCCGATGATAATACCGAATATCTGCTTTCTGCTGGCACTGATAATACGGTACGCCGCTGGATAGCCCTCGATGGCTCAATTCCGAAAGGTTTAGATGGCAAAGACACGCTCCATATTTTCCGTGAACATACCAAACCTGTAATGACAAGCGTTTTCAATTTCGATGGTTCGCGTCTGCTTACTGCAAGCTGGGATTCTAATGCTAAAATCTGGAACTTAAATCAACGCGACCTGCAAATGGACACTGTCGATTGCTTCCTTTCTATTGGCAAAGCTAAAATAGAGACTATCAGCGTCGATTTTGGCGATGTTTATCTAAACGATGTCGCTGTCCGCACACAAGGCTTTATTCGAAATGCCAGGAATTTTAAATTCCAGGTAAAAGAGCTTAACTTTTACGGTCCAGATATAAGCGAATTCCAGATTATTGATAAATTCAAAACACCGTTTGTTCTCAAAGAAAATGAACTGCTGAATATTTCTATTAGATTTGAACCTAAAACTCCTGGTCAAAAAATAATTTACGCAAAAATTGTTATCCCCGGCGATACTATTTATGCTGAAATCAAGGGGCGTGGCGTTGATTATGGCTTAACTTCCGTAAGCGAGATTGTCGATTTTGGCACTCTTGATGTTAACGATTATCGCGACACTACTCTTGCAGCTTTCATCCGTAATATTTCTCAAAGTGATATTACTATCGATAGTATCTATTTCACAGGTCCAACTGACCGATATTTTAAAATCCTCTCTTTCCCGAAAACTCCTTTCGTTCTTTCTTCAAGTCAGTCCATCGATTTGCGTTTAAGGTTTATTCCATACCATTTAGGTAGAAGTAATGGTGTGATTGCTATCAAGCACAGTGGCTCCGAAGTGCCTCTTTATATTAACTTATTTGGTAATGCTACTGGCGCCCTTCTTGATAGTCTTCTAATCGAAGTTGGCAATATTACTGGAATAAGCGGGAAAACCACGGAATTGCCAATAAAAATCACTAACCTTTCGGAAAATAGGCTTCTCAAACTTAATAATATTAAAGCCAGTTTATCTTTCAATTCTACTATGCTTGCTCCAATTGGCAATTTCGACAATGACGAAATTGATATGTATAATAGAACAATTACTTTTGTTATTCCATACGACGGCCGCCTAACTGAAAACCACTTCTCAATTAAATTTAACGTCGGGACAGGCAATGATACCGTTACGGCACTTAAACTATTCAATATTTATCCACTTGAAGATGTCAAAGTTAAGTTCATCACTTCCGATGGTTCTTTCAAATTAACAGGTTACTGCAATCAAGGTGGTCCGCGACTGTTCGACCCAATCGCAGGTAATTTAAGCTTAGCTCAGAACCGTCCTAATCCTTTCTCTATTTCTACCACTATTGATTTTGAATTGCTCGAAAAAGGCTTTACCAGCTTGAAAATTTACGACCTTACCGGTCAACTAATAAAAGTTGTTTTCGAAGAATATCGAAATCAAGGCAAATATTCCATTGTTTTGAATGCAGCTGATATTGCACCTGGCTTGTATTACTACGTATTGGAAACCCCAACGCAAAAGTACATAAGAAATATGAGGATAACACGATAAATGTGTTATCGGTAGCTTCCACAAAATTGTCGCGTAAATTCTCGAATTGCCTCTGTAAATAACGTAAAAGGGCTGTCCTATAGAGACAGCCCTTTTTCGTAATTTTTAATTCAGTTTATTTCAAAAAAACAAACTCTATATTACTTGCTTAACTATTGCAGCGAAAACTTCGGGCTTGTTTGCTGCATAGTAAGCCAATACTTTGCGATTGATTACTACGCCCTTTTCTTTAAGTGCGTGTATCAATTTAGAATACGTAGTTCCATTCATTCTTGCAGCAGCATTGATGCGGACAATCCACAGACTGCGGTATTCGCGTTTCTTTAATTTTCTGCCCACATAAGCGTGTAGCAAACCTTTTTCGATGTGGTTCTTCGCTATTGTCCAGACATTTTTGCGACGCCCCCAGTAACCTTTGGCGAGCTTTAACATCTTTTTACGTCTGGCACGCGAAGCTACTTTGTTGACTGACCTTGGCATTTTAAAAACCCTTGTTAATTAAACATAAAATTACGGACTTAGGGAGAGCTTCGATACCCCATTCGTCCAAAAAATTAAAGCGCAAGCAAACGTTTTACTCTTGGCTCATCAACTGCCGAAATTAATGTAGTCGAACGAAGCAATCTCTTGCGTTTTGGCGATTTCTTCGTAAGAATGTGGCGGTGATAAGCTCTCTTACGTTTAATCTTGCCGCTTCCTGTTAATTCAAAGCGTTTCTTTGCCGAACCGCTTGTTTTCATTTTTGGCATAATAATCACCCGTAAGCTTTGATAAAAATCGAACTACAAAATTACAATTAATTCAATTATAAAAAAAGAAAATAATTATTTTTTTATTATGCGTGGCACTCTCTTGGTAATTAATGTGGTTACTTCGTATGAAATTGTTCCTGCTATTTCTGCAATTTCATAAACGGTTATCTCTTCGCTGCCTTGTTTCCCAATCAGTACTACCTCATCTAATTGCCTAATATCATCATTGCCAATATCGAACATACATTCGTCCATACAAATTGTACCAATCTGATTATATCTTTTCCCATTAATCAAACATTGCATCTTGTTGCTTAAATTTCGCAAAAGTCCATCGCCGTAACCAATCGGCACAACCGCAACATTTGTATCTTTCTCAGCAATATATTTCAGCGAATATCCAACAGTTTCGCCCTTTTTGACGGGTTTAATGAGTTGAACACGTGATTTCAAGCTCAGAACAGGTTTTAATCCCATCTTTTGGGCAAGTTCCTGCGTGCTCATCAATCCATATAGTGAAATTCCAGGTCTAACAAGATTGCACGCTTTGCAGGGTATATTGACAAGCCCCGCACTATTCGAAAGATGTTTATATTTAAATTTATATCCTTTGCTCTCTATATGCTCAACTGTTCGGTTGAATAATTCCATTTGTTCCCAAGCAAAACCCAAATCATCGCTATCAGCAGTAGATAAATGCGAGCAAATTCCAATAATCTGAATATTTCCCAATTCTTCCACTTTTTCAATAAATTTTAGTGCTTCCCCGGGGGCAACCCCATCACGATGCATCCCCGTATCTACGAACAAATGAGCGAAAACAGTATGGTTACGCACCTTTGCTCTCTCGGCAAATAGTCTTGCAATGTCAAAACTGGAAAATGTTGTTTCGATGTTATAATCGAGATATTTATCGATTTCATCTTCCTGCGCGGATACCAGCACAATCATTTTTCCGTTGTCGCCCATCTGACGCACTTCAATTGCTTCGTCGACAAAGGCAAATCCAAGATATTCAACACCTTCTTCACGCAAAATTTTAGCACAATGCTCTATACCGTGACCATAAGCATTTGCTTTTACCATTGCTACTATTGATGAGTTCGGTGCAAATTTTTTTATCTGGGAAATATTATGGCGAAGGTTGCTTTCGTCTAACTCCGCAACAGTGTATCTCATTTATTTCCTCTTTATGCTCGTTCTATTTTATTGTTTTTGATATTTCTTTGAACTTTGGATGTTTGGAAGTGTGGGTAATTTCCATTAGCACCGATTCATAGGTCGATGGGAAAGCACCTTCTCTCAACATCCTTTTCAATCCATATTCTTTATCGTATAATTTTCTTGACGAAATACAATCAGCAACGACGAACGGATTAAAGTCGCTTGCAATCAAATCTCTAACTGTTTGCATAACGCAGATATGAGCCTCAATTCCCGTGATTATTACATTCTTCCTTCTTGATTGACGCAGCCTGTTCAACACTTCGTCGCAACCTAAGCAACTAAATGTGTCCTTTTCTATTGGCTTATAAGCATCGCACAGCACTTCAATCAATCTTTCAGATGTTGTCCCAAGCCCTTTCGGATATTGCTCAGTAATAATTATTGGCACTTCCAACAACTTTAATCCATTAATCAATCTTGCATTATTATTGATTAGTTCATCATTTTGATATATATAAGGCAACAATTTCGATTGAATATCGATTATCAATGCGATTGAATTATCAGGTGTGAGAACCATTTTTATTCTTCTGTTTCTTTTACAAAAGTTTCAAGTGCTTCTTCCACTGTATCGTAGAACTCAAATAGCTCGTCAATCCGAGTGATATTCATCAAGCTCCGAACAAAGTCTTTCACGCCCGTTAGAATTACGGGAATTGAGTAATCTTTCAGCTGTCGGTGTGCAAGCAGCAATGCCCCAAGCCCCGAACTATCTATTGCTTCCACTGGTGATAAATCGATAATTAATGCTTCAATATCGGGTTGCGCCACAATCAAGAGCTTCGCTTTCAGCTGCGCTGCCACTTGTCCGTCCACATTTGAATTCTTTAAACGGAAGACCACAATATTATTCTGATTTTCTAATGTGAAGTTCATTTTCTTCCCTATATTTTATACTTATTCTTATTCGTATTTTTATTAATTTGTATAAATATCAATCCATTAATATATGAAAATATTTGAAAAAAACAATATATTAATAGCAAGATTTAGTTCCATTGGTGATGTTGTTCTCACAACTCCGCTTCTTCGTGCTATCAAAGAGCAACTTCCTCACGCTAAAATCACTTACATAACTACAAAACCAATGGCTTGCCTGCTCGATGCCAACCCATTCATAGATAATTTGTTCGTTTTCGAAAAATCTGACCCGAAAGAGAAAATTAATATTCTTAAAAATGAAATCCTTCGAGCTAACAATTCTCAAAAATACAGCGTTGCAATAGATTTGCAGAACAACCTGCGAAGCAAGCTTCTTCTCAATGGACTTTATAAGAAAAAAATAAGTTGCAACAAATATAGGCTTTACAAACTTTCTCTTGTTCATCTTAAATTGCTCATTCGCACACCAAAACACGTTGTCGATAGATATTTCGAAACACTTGCTCCTCTTAATGTAGTAAATAAGAACTACAATACCGAGATTTTTCTTCAAAATTCTGACGCCCCAAATCGAAATAGCGACAAATTGGTTATTGGCATTGCTCACGGTGCCCAACACTTTACCAAGCAATGGATTGCCGAACATTTTGCTGAACTTATGAAACTCATCTCATCGCACTTCGATGCTCAATTCTATCTTTTCGGAAACAAAAATGAAACAGAAAACGCAAGTCAAATCACTAATTTGTTTAGTCAAAATGTTCATAATTTTACGGGAAAACTACCTCTTTCTGAAACAATACAGAAAATAAGCGAGTGCGATTACTTTATTTCCAACGACACAGGGCTTATGCATATTGCCGCTGCCTTGCAAAAACCCGTCGTTGCAATTTTCGGTTCAACCGTCCCAGAGTTTGGTTTTTCACCTTATGGCGTTCCTCATAAAATCGCTCAGGTTAGCTTGAACTGCCGACCGTGCACCCACATCGGTCGTCGGAACTGCCCCAAGACACATTTCAATTGCATGAGAAATATCACACCGCAGCAAGTTTTCAGTGATTTCCAGGATTTGATAAGCGATGTATCAAAAGATAAATAGTTATAAAAAATATAATTAGCATTTATGTTATGCCTGTCTCAAAAGTTATTGTTTTGAACCTTCGGAAGGTTTCCGCCCTTCCGAAGGTTCGTAACATTGTCAATTTAGACTGTCCTCTATTTACTTTTATCAAATAAAATATAATAATATATTAATCGTAAAATAATTGTTTGTAGAATATTCGCCATTTTGTTATTTTTGTTATAAACAATTGGTAAATATGAAAATAGTTACAACTTTTTTGTATTATTGAGAAATTCTAAAATGAATTCAAAAGCAAAAATTCAGCAGTTATTGCTGGTTTTCTTACTCATATCGCTATCTTCTTGCTTCCGATATGATAATTTTACTGCATATTTCAATACATATTACAACGCAAATCGTTTGCTCAAAGAAGCTGAAGAAGAGTTTTCCTATCAGGAAGAAAAAAAGCGTGTTATGCCACGTGTTTTAATTCCTGTTCAACCCGTAAACATAGAAATTCCACGCCGTAGCGGAATGCCCGATTTTTTGCAAGAATTCATCATTAATAGATTTAAACGCCAACCTGTAAATGCTAAACTCGATTCAATTATTATCAAAGGCTCTAAGATATTAGCGTTTAAGCCAAAAAGCGATTACGTCGAAGATGTGCTTTATTTGATGGCAAAAACTTATTTTTATCGCGAAGAGTGGTTGCCCTCGCAGGTGAAATGCAGCGAACTTATCGATAAATTCCCCGATGGGAAGCTCTCGCCTGACGCTCATTTGTTGCTTGCTTTAAATCTATTAGTCCAGCAAAAGTTTTATGCGGGCAGAATTATTCTTTCCCGAACGGTTGATATTGCCTGGCAAAAAAAGCGCTACGATATTCTTTCCGATGCTTTCAGAATTGAAGCCGAACTTGCTCTTTACGAAAACGATTTGCCCGCAGCACTCAAACCGTATTTGCAAGCTGTTGCTCAATCAGATGACCAGGAAATGAAAGCACGCTGGCAACTCGAACTTGCTTCACTTCTTTTCCGTATGGGTATGTTCGAGCGTGCTGAAATTGAATTTGCAAACGTTTTGAAATATAAACCTGATTATTTAGGTTTTTTCGAAGCAAATTTATATAGAGCAGCCTCGCTTATCCGACTTGGCAGAACCGACGAAGCCGAAAAAATCCTGAATCGTCTCGATAATGATGGCAAATTTAGCGAGTGGCGTGTTTTTGTCCATACTCAACGAATGCAAATCGCTCGTTATTATGATGATGAAGAAAAAATTGCTCAATTCGAGCGTTCTGCCGATTCCTTGTATAATGTCAATGCTGCTACTTCTGCTTTTGCTTACGAACGTGGAATTGACTTCTACTTGAAAAATGACTATACAAAAGCTCGAATGTATTTTGCTCGCGGACGTGCCTCACGCAATGTGCAAAACAATTTCTCCGATGAAATGTATCAACTGCTCAATGCCTGGGATTCCTATCAGACTAAAACAAGGGACGCCCTTGCAAGATTGCAACGCGGCGAACTGCTTCAAGACACTTCTCGCAAAATCTTAGCTAACGATTTGTTTGAACTCGGACGTGTTCACTCTCGGCTACGAAATATTGATAGCTCGCTTTATTATTATCAATTAGCAATGGCTGCTTCTCCCGAAAGCGATACTACTTCTGCTCGTTATCTTTATGTTGTATCTCACCATTTAAGAAATTCAGATTTGAGAACTTCTGATTCTTTGCTCGAAGTGATTGTCGAAAAATATCCAAAAACAGAATACGGTAGAGAAGCAATGAAAATATTAGGCTACACCCGAGCCTTTGTCCAGGATACAGTCGAGGAAATTTATTCCTCTGGCAGAGATTTGATGAAATTCGGTGATTATGATTTTGCGATTAAACAATTTCAGAGAGTTTACTTAGACTATCCTAATTCGTTTTTAGCACCAAGAGCTTTATACAATATTGGCTGGATATACGAACGTTTCAAATCAATTAACGACAGTGCCTTGAAATATTATTCTATGTTAATTGAAAAATACCCGAATTCAGAATATGCAAAGGACGTAAAATTAAGCGTTGAATACCTTCTTGCTGTTCGTAGTGGCGAAGAAATTCCCGAGCATCTTCGCGATAGAGAAAAAACAATCTACGAGAAAAAAGAAATTCAACTGCACGACCCGAATTTCAATCCAAATTTGCCTAAGCAAGAAAATCTTAAAGATATGCTAAAACCCGAAAATTTATTAAAACGTGCTGTCGAAACAATTATCGAACAACCATCTGAGGAATTTCAGAAACTGAAAAATCTCAACCCCGAAGAACTTGTCCCATTCCAGAAACAAGAAGCTGCGCCCGACAGCACAAACATTAAACCAGATGTGAAAAAAGAAAAGAAGTAGATATGGCAAAATCCGAAAAGAAAAGAGAAACTTTAAAAGCGAAAGTCGAACGTTTGGAAAAACAACTTTCCTGGTATAAATCATTTTTTGATAATGCATCAGATGCCGTTTTCATCGTCCAACCCGAAACCTGGTGCATACTTGATGCTAATGAATATGCAGCAACACTTCTGGGCACTTCTCGCGATAATCTAATTGGTTCGACCCTGCCACAATTTCGGCGAATATTTAAATTATTGCAGAAATCGAGTTCTCCAATGGTTCTAAGCGAGCTATCCTTTGAAACCCAAAATGATGAAAGCCTGATGGTCGAAGTAAGTGCTCGCTTTGTCCAATATGACGGGAAAAACTTAATTCAGGCAATTGCAAGAGATGTCAGCGAGCAACACGCACTTACCGATAAACTTGTGCAGGCAGACAAACTTGTGCTTTTGGGGCAACTCTCAGCAGGTGTCGCTCACGAAATAAGAAATCCGCTTGCAGCCGTGAATTTAAATCTGCAAATTTTCAAACGTAATATTCCCGAAAATGCACCTGAATTTGATTACGTAAATACTGCTTTGCAAGGTGTGGAACGCATCTCTCGAATTGTCGAAGTTACTTTGAATTTCTCACGTCCTACAATTCCCGATGTGAAGGAAGTTAATCTGAATTCGCTTATTCCAACAACGCTCGAACTTGTTGCCTCGGTGCTGAAACGTAAAGAAATTACTGTCGAATTGCAACTTCAAGATGATTTGCCGCTTGTTGCTGCCGACGAAAAGCAATTGCAGCAAGTTTTCGTTAATCTCATAACAAATTCTGCTGATGCAATAAAAACAAAAGGCAATATCATTATTAAAACTTACCTCGAAGCTGGATTGAAGCACAACGAAGGTGAAATGGTCGTTGTCTCGATTGCTGATAATGGCATCGGCATCACACCCGAAGATTTGTCCAAAATTTTCAATCCATTCTTTACTCGAAAACCAGACGGAACAGGGCTCGGACTGCCTATCACTCAGAGAATTTTGCACCAGCACGGTGGAGTAATCGATGTCGAAAGCAAGGTGGGCGTGGGCACTACTTTTTATGTTAAACTTCCTGTCCCAAAACAATTTGAATGATTTTTGTAATAATAAATAAAGGTACAGAATGTCCAGAAATAATTACACAATAGTAGTAATAGAGGACGACCCATTAGTAAATCAGACTGTCAAAGGTATCCTTTCCAGCAAATACTCTAAGGTTGCCACCTTTACAGACGCAAACCAGGCACTCGAAGAACTTCATATGATTTCGCCTGATTTGATACTTTTAGACATTTTTTTGGGGCACGCCAACGGACTTGATATTTTAGAGCAACTTCGCAAGCAGGGCTACTCAATGCCCGTTATCATTATGACGGCTTTCTCCGATATTAAAATGGCGGTTCGCGCAATGAGGCTTGGGGCGGAAGATTTCATTGTAAAACCACTCGACCTCGAACAGCTCGAAGTCTCAGTCGAACGTGCTTTGAAGAACTTTGACTTGCGTCGTCAGGTTGATATTCTCTCCGAACAGCTGAAAAAAGACCAGCCAAGCGAAATTTTAGGTTCGTCCGAGGCAATGCTTAAAGCAATCGAAATGGCAAAAATTGTTGCCCGTGCCGATGATACTACTGTGCTTATCCTTGGCGAATCTGGAACAGGCAAAGAATTGATGGCTCGCTTTATTCACGAAAACTCTCCACGTGCAAAAGGTCCTTTCGTTACTATTAATTGCGGTGCTATCCCACGCGAACTTGCTGAAAATGAGCTTTTTGGTTACGAACGCGGTGCTTTCACTGGTGCAACAGAAAAAGTAAAGCAAGGTAAATTCGAGCAGGCTCACCACGGAACAATCCTGCTTGATGAAATTGCCGAGCTTAGCCTCGAATTGCAAGTAAAATTACTTCGTGTTTTGCAGGAAAGGCAATACTACCGTCTCGGTGGTTCAAAAGAAATTTCCGTCGATGTACGTGTTATCGCCTCCACTAATAAAGATTTAGAAAAGTTAGTCGAAGAAGGGTCATTTCGCGAAGACCTATACTACCGTTTGAATGTTGCTCGTATTCATTTGCCACCACTTCGTGATCGTGGCGGTGATATTCTCAAAATTGCAACAGCATTCGTTAATGAATTCAACCTAAAATTTGGCAAAAATATTAAAGGTTTTTCACCCGAAGCCGTCGAAATTATCAATAATTATCATTGGAAAGGAAACGTTAGAGAACTTCGCAACGTAATCGAACGCGTAGTTCTTCTCGAATCTAATGATTTAATTACAAAAGAATCTCTTAGCTTCCTCAAATCCCCTACAACAAGTGTGCAAATCCCTGGCAAGCAAACTATTGAACTTGCCGATGGACAACACTTCCTGCAAATTTCCAAAACAGGAGCTCCAATGGGGAATGTTGTTCGTGATTTGATTATTCAGACCTTGAAAATCACAAATGGAAATCAAATAAAAGCAGCTAAAATTTTAGGAATTTCTCGTGCTAAATTGCGATATAGAATTGAGCAATTAGGAATTAATATTACAGGAAAAAATATTGAGTAAAAATAAAATAATTTTGCTTGATATTTATCAATAATAAAACTATTTTAATTATATTAAATTATACAAAATTAATTTTTGTAATTCTATGGATAAAGCACTCTTAATAAAAGAGCTTAACGAAGCGAACGATACTGCATTACTTATTGAGACCATCATTTCTATTGCTCAGACAAATGATTTCGACGAAAATGTAGTAAAATCTCTTTGCGAGTTGATTACTCACAATGATAGTGGCGTTCGCGATGTTGCTGTCAGAGCTTTGTGTGATTTAAAAGGTGATTTAGCACGCCTTGCAGCTCAAATTATTGCTCCGAATATTGTAAGCCCAAATATAGAACTACGCAATACAGCAGGCGATATCCTTGCTCATCTTGGTGAAGCCTCCGCTGAATTTCTTCTTGACTATCTGGAAAATCCTGACCCTGACGCAAGAAAATTTGCTTGCGATTTGCTTGGACTTATTAATACTCGCCACCTTGCTCATAAAATACACCCATTGCTCGACGACCCCGATGAAAACGTTGTCCAATCTGCTATCGAAACGCTTGGGAATTATCAAGATGAATCTATAATTGAAAAATTAGTTAAAATTTATAACACAAAAGAAGACCAAAAACCCAACGTCATCGAAGCTCTTGGGAAAATCGGTTCCCGAAAAGCAATTGATTTCCTGATTTTCGCCCTTACAGACGAAAAAGACGATTTCCTAAAAACAGAAATTATCGATGCTTTATCCATAAATTGCGATGATATTGAAGTTGCTCGCCAACTATTCTCAAAAATTGACGAAGTTAGCGAAACAATACAGATAATTATTCTAAAAACAGTTGCTGCAATTTCATTTAGATTAGGTGAAGAATTCGTTCTGCCTGATTATCTAAGATACCTCGCTTATAAAGCACTATTCGACGATGATGACGACATCCGTGCAGCTGGCCTTATTGCCTTAGGAAATGTGTTTATTAAAGATGATATCCCGTCTATTATGAATGAAATTTTCAAAGGCAATAGCGACACCCAAAGCTTCGTTTTAGAAAAGCTTTTAAAGTATAACTCACCCGAAATAATTAAAGAATTTTTCAAAGCTTTCTATAACGAAATTATTAATCGCGCGATGATTGGTTGCGATATAGATTTTCTCTCTTTGCTGACCTATCTATGGGAAGATACTCCCACAAGCAACAAAAACGTAGTAATTGACGTGATTTTCGATAATTTGATTATATGCAAGTCAATCGAGTGCTCCTCCGTAGTTGAATTATTGTTTAAGCTGGACAGCCAGAAATCTATTATAAAAGTTAAAGAATTATATCAAAATTCAGATGATAATAATAGAGAATTTATTGAAGAGTTATTAAGTGATGCAGGAATTGACATAAGTATAATTAAGATTTAATTTTTTGTTTTATAATTATGAATTGTTTATTAAGTTATAATATATTAATAATGAGTTTTATAAATGGCAGCTCGATTATTTCAATTTGGGGCTGGCAAGCCAACAGAAGAAAGTAAAGAAGTAAAAAAAATAGTGCCGGTGAAAATGGAACTAAGCGATAATACTTTTAATGAGTTAAGAAATTTTATTTACGATCAGTGTGGAATATACTATACTGACAATAAAAAGTATTTGCTCGAAGGAAGAATTGCAAAACGTATATCCACCAACAAACTTTCCTCATTCGAGGAATATTTGAATTTCTTGCGTTCTCCAATGGGAAGAAACGAACTAAATGAACTTTTCGACGCAATTACTATAAACGAAACATATTTTTTCCGTGCTCCTCAGCAGTTCGAAGCGTTCGAAACCCATATTGTCCCTGAAATTCTCTCAACCCGACAGAACTTATTCAATCCTGTCTTCCGAATTTGGAGCGCTGCTGCATCAACCGGCGAAGAAGCTTACACTTTGGCTATGATAGTTGCCGAAAAGCTCAGACCAATGTATCCTCGCGTGCAGTTTCAGATACTTGCAAGCGATATTAACAAGTCTGTCCTCGAACAAGCTCAGCAAGGAGTTTATAAAGAATATTCCATTAGAAATGTTCCACCGCATTTGCTAAAAAAATATTTCAAACAGCAAGGCACAAACTATGTCCTTAGCGATGAAATAAAACAGATGGTCAAATTTATGAATATTAATCTCTATGATGCTCAGCAAATGCGCACTGTTACTAATTGCGATGTTATCTTCTGTTGCAACGTGTTGATTTATTTCGATATGCCATCAAAGCAACAGGTGGTTACTCATCTTTATAATTCGCTTAACAAAGGTGGATATCTCTTCATTGGTTATTCGGAATCTTTGCACGGTATCTCCAAGGCATTTAAATTGGTTCATTTCCCAAAAGCTATGGCTTATCAAAAAGAATAATTTTGTATTAATTCGGGTTAGAAGATGGCAAAAACAATATTAATAGCCGAAGATTCACCATCAGTTCGCAAGTTCATTACACTTGCACTCAAAATTAAAGGCTATCGTGTGCTTTCAGCGCAGGACGGGATGGAAGCGCTCGAAATTCTCCCAAAAGAGAAAATAGATTTGCTAATAACTGATTTAAATATGCCAAATATAGATGGGTTCAAACTTATTCAATCTATTCGCCAAAATCCTGAATATAAAGATATTCCTATTATTATTCTGTCTTCTCTTGCAAAAGATGAAGATATCAATTCCGGGTTGGCTGCTGGTGCTAATTCATATTTAATCAAACCTTTCAATACTAAACGAATTCAATATGAAGTTGCAAAATATATTGGATAATTCTATTAAAGTTTTGTATTTTTTTATCGATAATATTATTGAATAATAAAATTATGAGGTTGTTTTATGATTTTTTTAGTCGTAGATGATTCTCCAACTATGAGAAGAATTGTGATAAACGCACTAAAAACGTTTGGATACAACGAAGTTATCGAAGCAGGCGACGGACAGGAAGCTCTCGAAAAACTTCGCCAGAACAAAGTAGATTTCGTTATTACAGACTGGAATATGCCTAATATGAGTGGTCTCGACCTTACAAAAGCAATTCGCTCTGACGCTCAATTGTCCAACCTTCCAATTCTTATGGTTACTACTCGTGGATTAAAGCAGGACATTATCGAAGCTCTTAAAGCAAGAGTTAATAACTATGTTGTTAAGCCTTTTACTCCACAAGTCCTTAAAGAAAAATTAGATGCTGTTCTTAAAACTATTCAAAATTCATAAGTTGGAGTGGCTATGAAACAAAAAGATATTTCCCTTTTGCTCCAAAAAGCTGATGAATTGAGAGCTCTATTTGTGTTAGGTCAGAGAGTTATCCCCTTTCTTGAAGAAATTTTCATCTTTGTCAGCGAAATTCAGCCTCTTTTGGACGAAATAAATGCTTCAATTCAGGAAAATTTAAAGAAAATGCCGTCAGCTTCCAAGCAACTTAGCAAAGTTACCGAAGCTACCGAAATGGCAATTACAGAAGTTATGGATATTGTTGATGGTATTCAGTACAAAGTTGAAATTATCAAAAAGAACTATAATAGAATTATCGAAATTGTTCAAAAGAAAAGAGAAAATCCAATTGCTTTGCTCGAAGCACTTTATAAAGCAATAGAAAAAGGCGAAGATTTAAAACAACATCTTCCCGCACTCGCTACAATTATTACAACAATGAAAAAAATACCTAATGCCGAAATTGATAAGATTTCAAATGAAACAGAAGAGTTGATTTCCAGCATTACAAACGATTCAAACTCTATTATGATTTCACTTCAAGTGCAGGATATTACCGCTCAGCAAATTGCTGCCGTCAATAACTTGCTCGAAACGATTCAAGGTAAATTGGGCAAAATATTAACTCATTTCAACGAATCTGAAATTAGCGAACTGATGCATAAAGAGCCATCTCCTGATGATAAAATGCAAGTATCTCAACTTCACCGTAAAATTGCCTTCGACCCCGAAGCAGTCGAAGCTATGGCTAATAAAGAGTTCCGTCAACAACAGGTCGATGAGGTTATTGAGCAAGTTGAAAGTGGAGATTTAGACGAACCAATTGATATGCAGGAAATTGAAAAAATGTTCGCTAACCAAAATCCTTCCACCGAAGCAACCGGCGATACTCAATCACCTGTTATAGAAGAAAGTAGCGACGAAGATTCTTTCGAGCAATTCTCACAAGATGATATAGACGCTCTCTTTGGCAAATAATTAGGAGTACTTATGGCTTCGATGAGTTTTAACGATCCTGAAATGCAAGAATTATTTGAAGGTTACCTTATAGAAACTTCCGAACTTCTCGAAAATTTAAGTCAAGACCTTATTGAGATTGAAACAAGAACTGATGATTTAGATCTAATCAATAGAATTTTCCGTAGTTTCCATACCATCAAAGGTACCTCTTCCTTTATGGGGTTTAATGCAATTGCTGAGATTACCCACCACGCCGAAGATATTCTCAATAAACTTCGCCGTGGCGAGATGAAAGCTGACCAGCAAATTATTGATTTCCTTCTTGAAGTGCAGGATTGGATTACTATGATGGTAGCTCAAATTAAAGAAGGCAATGAACCTTCCGCTGATTACTCCGAAACTATTGCGAAAATTCAGCGTCTGAAAGAAACGCAAGTCCAATCAACTGAAACAGTAGAACAAAACAATCAGGACACTCAGCAAATTCTTCCCGAAGGGACAAGCTTCGTCGAAGCTGTTCTTTCAAATCCCGAAATTGCTTCAAAACCCGGCGATTTCACAGATGAAGATTTAAAACTTATCGATGCCGCTTTCCAGGAAATTAATATCAAATTTAAAGACGAAATCTCTCAAACAACTGAAACAACAAATGAAAGTGAAGTAGAACCGCCAATTTCTGAACCACAAATTGTTCAAGAACAAACAAAGCCATCTGAACATGCTCACGGTATTCCTGTCGTTGAACCCACTGCTGAAAACACTTCACAGCAGCCAACAATTCAGCCGTCTCAACCGTCCATTGCACCTCCACAGCAAACTAAGCCTTCTACAAATAAAGAGGCTCCAAAATCACCAGGTAAAGCTCTTTCATCCGACACCATTAGGATAGATGTAAACCGCGTCGAAGCTCTGATGGATTTATCGGGCGAACTTGTGCTGGGACGAAACCGTTTAGCTCAAATCACTGAAATGGTCGAACAGGAATTTGGCAAAAACGAACACGTTCGCGATTTGATTGAGACAACTGCTCAAATTGATTTCGTTACTTCTGAAATTCAAGCTGCTGTTATGCGTATGCGTATGGTGCCAATTGGCAAACTTTACCAGAAAGCACCCCGTATTGTTCGCGATTTAAGTAAAGAATTCGGCAAAAAAATTAACTTAGTCGTCAAAGGCGAAGAAACTGAAATTGACCGCGGCATAATCGAAGAACTAAACGACCCCCTTGTCCATATGATTCGCAATTCTTGCGACCACGGCATCGAGCCACCCGAAGAACGTATCCGTATTGGCAAACCTGAATTTGGGACTATAACATTAGATGCAGACCAGGAAGGCAACAACATCGTCCTGCGCATCTCCGACGACGGTCGCGGTATGGACCCCGAAAAACTAAAAGCAAAAGCTCTTGAAAAAGGAATTATCACTCACGAACAAGCCGCTCAGATGTCTGCTCGTGAAGCATTCCAGCTTATTTTCGCTCCCGGATTTAGTACTGCTGCCAAAGTTACTGCTGTTTCGGGTCGTGGAGTTGGAATGGACGTTGTCCGCTCTAATATTCAGAACCTCAAAGGAATGATAGATATAGAATCCGAAGTTGGCAAAGGTACTACTTTTATTATTAAGCTTCCTCTTACTCTTGCAATTATTCAAGGCTTGCTTGTGAAAGTGCAAGACGAAACTTATGCTCTTCCGCTAAGCTCCGTTGTTGAAGTGGTTGCGATTAATCCTGATAGTGTCTATACTGTCAGCCATCAGGAAGTAATTCGTATTCGTCAGGAAGTAATCCCTATCCTTAGATTAGACAGAGTTCTGGGTGTTTCGAATCCTCGCGAAGAATTAGATAATCGCTACGTTGTTAATGTTGGCTTGGGAATGCAACGAATCGGACTTGTTGTCGATGAACTGCTCGGACAACAAGAAATTGTAATCAAATCGCTCGGTGAATATTTAGGAAGTATCACTGGTGTGGCTGGCTCCACAATATTGGGCGACGGGCGCGTGATTATGATTATTGATGTTGCCGACCTAATCCAGTCAATCTACAAAAATCAATTTATGCAATTTGGGAAATAGACTGTTTATTTCTTAATTCCCATTATCAATCCATCGCCGATGGGAACAAGTGTTACAAAATAGTTCTCGTTTGCGAGGAATTTCTCGTTAAAATTCTTTATCGATTTAACTTCATTCGGGTCTCGCTCGGGGGCACTATCGAGCACGTAACCGAAAGCAAACGCATTATCTGCTGCAAATATTCCACCTTTTCTAATAAATGGCGTAAGCTTATTCAAATATAAGTAATATCCAGGTTTATCTGCGTCTACAAAAACGAAATCTAATTCAAAATCCAACTTACAGTTTTCTACAAAATGCCGACCATCATCGCAAATTACCTCAATTTTGTCTGCAACGCCTGCAATTTGTGCATTTTCCTTGATTATTTCAGTATACTCAGGATTGAGCTCAACCGCTATTAGCTTCCCGTCCTCGGGCAAAGCACGTGCCATCGAAATTGCACTATACCCCGCAAGGCTTCCAATTTCAAGCACATATCGGGCATTCATTGCTTTCAGCAAAAATTGCATAAATCTTGCTTGATTGCCACTGATGTGTATTTTCGGTAGCCCCTTGCGTTCAGCATTTTCCAGAACTTTTTGCATTATTTCGTCCTCAGCTGTAAACTGAGTATGCAAATATCTATCAAGTTCTTCTGTAACAACGGTTGTTTTTGCAGACATTATTTTTTCCTTCGAAATTATGGACGTGTTCCTAATCTGACGTTTACATTTACGCCGTGCTTTTCTATTTGATTTAACAGGGTGTTTATTGATTTCAAGGTTGAATCAAGTTCGCTCGCAAGTGTCCTGTCGTAAATTAATCGGTTTGCAAGACCGCTTCCTGAACGAACTTCTTCTGTAATATTGTTAATATTTGCAAGAGTTCTATCAGCTTCACCAATAGTGTTTTGCATCTTCGAAAGCAATTCATTTGCGTTCGTCAGTGCAATTTCAATTTGACCGATTATTTTGTTTAATTTCGGTTCATTTTGTGAATATGTTTTTTTCAAATCAGAAACAAGTATGCTCAAATTACTAACAGTATTTTGAAGTGCATTGTAATTATCTTTGATAAAAGTATTCAAATTGGCTGTCATCTCGCTTGTATTATAAGCAATTGTTTCCAGATTATCGAGCAGACGCTTGTTGTTCATTACATAGTTGAGATTTTGAGTGAGTGTATCAAGATTTTTCACAAGCGAAGCAGCATCGTTGCTCACTTCGCCCAAAGTTGCAATCAAATCAGCCAGATCAGCAGTTGCTTTGCCGGGTATCTCTTTGCTTATGTCGAAAGGTTCGCTTGATTTGCCAGGGAATACTTCAATTTTTTTGCCACCGGTAATTTCTAATATTGTAATCCTTGCGAAACAATCTGCTTTCAAATTATCTGTGCTTTCCATATCTGCGGTTATCAGCACCGAGCCATTATTATTAGCAATGGACTTCACCACGCCGCACCGAACACCATTAACAACTACCGGCGAGCCTTCTGTTATCCCGCCGGAGTTGTTGAACCTGAAATGCACTAAATTTTTCGCAGCTGTTATACTTACACCTTTCGCAAGCGACAGCCCAATTATTAAGATTATTATTGCAAGAACTGATACAATCCCGACTTTTATCTCGATTTTCTTTTGTTTATTCATTGCTATTCGTCAATTATTAGAATGGACTATCATCGTCTTTCTTATCCGATTCCTCAAAATCAAATGATTCGTCGAAAGTATCGGTCAGCTCTGAATCAAAATCGGAAAAATCATTGGCATCGAAACTTGTATCAGGATATAATGTTTCAGACATTAATCTATCTTCTGAATTATCAGTGTTTTCTTTTTGCTTGCGTGCGTCAAGGACAATCATATTTTCGGCAATAACTTCAACTATATTGCGGCGAGTGTTGTTATTTTTGTCCTCAATTGTTCTTGTCTGCAATTTGCCTTCAAGATAAATGCGTGTCCCTTTGCGAAGCAACTTCTGGCATACTTCTGCAAGCCCACGCCAGGCAACAATTGTATGCCAATCTGTATGTTCTTGCAAATTTCCGTTGCGGTCCTTCCAGGTTTCCGATGTTGCTAATCTAAATGTCGCAACGGGTATTCCGCTCGGCGTGAATTTCAACTGGGGATCTCTTCCCACATTACCAATTAACATTACTTTGTTTAATGTTCTCGACATACTTTTCTCCAAACGTTAATTAATCACCCATACACATTCATATTGTAAAAATATAATACTTTTAATAACGATTATGTTGAAAAAAAATTTATTTTTTATAATTCTAATACCATTTTTTCTCAAAATTCTCTCAAAAATTGCTTGATTTAGCAATTAATTCCATCTATGCAACAATTTTTATGATTTTTTTTATGAAAAATTAATTTTTTGCAAAAAAAACTTGGTCAATATCTGAAAAGTTCTTATTTTTGTATTCGTCAATTGACGCTGTTCTTTCAAAATAAAGCCACTTTAGCTCAGCTGGTAGAGCAGCTGATTTGTAATCAGCCGGTCGGCGGTTCGAGTCCGTCAAGTGGCTCGCAAAAGCAGGCAATAATCTGCCTGCTTTTTTTATTTTGGCTATCCATAATAAAAAATGGGCAAATCAAATAAGATTTACCCATCAAATTGTTATCAATATCAATAATCTAACTAAAATTCATCAAAATCCATTCCGCCACCTGTATTTTCTGTTTGGCGACGGCGTTCTCGTTGCTTCGGTCCTTCGTTTATTTTATACTGGAAACCAAGGTAAGCAACACGACTTTCGCGTTTCATTGTATAGCGACTGTAAAAACTCGAATTTTGGGCATACCTACCAAATTTCATCTCATTTAATATATCTGATATTCGGAATGTCAGAGCAAGTTTCCTATTGAACATTTCATAACGAGCGCCAAAATCCAGCGAACTGAATGAATATCGCTGTCCTTGGGGTGTAACAGTTGGTCCAGTGTAGAATCCCATTAGTTGCATAGATAGCTCAGGCGATAAAAATACGCTCGCAGTGCTTCTAATTGACCAGCTGTAATCATTATTATCCATTTCAAGTGATTTATCTTTTCCCTTGATTTCGGAGCGATAATACGAAAAATCGCTCGATAAACGCATAAATTTAAAATAATCGAAAGTTACGTTCAGTTCCAAACCGTAATTTGTTCCTTTTGCAACATTTTCAAATGTTGTTTTAATCTTTCCATCAGATACAACATCTGCAACAAACGAAATTTTATCGTCTGTCTGGCGGTAAAATAAAGTTGGAGTTATTGACATAATTTTAAAATTCTTTACATAAGCAAGTTCGTAAGCATTAATAAATTCAGGTTTCAAGTTTGGATTGCCACTACGAAGGTTATATGGGTCTGAGTAATCTACAAATGGGTTTAAAAATTGCGAGCGAGGACGATTTATGCGTCGGGAGTAATTTATCTGAAATTCATCAGTTTTCGATAATTTGTAGCTGAAATTTGCCGATGGGAATAAGTTCGCATAGTCTTGATTGTTCTTCTTGCCGGTTGTTTTAAGCTCGGTATCAATTTTGCTATGCTCAGCGCGCAATCCAAATTGGACAGAAAAATCATCGAATTTTCCGCTTATTATTGCATAAGCTGCCGAAATTCGCTCGTTGTAGATGAAGTGATTTGATTTATTAGTGTCCAGAGCAGAATACTCGAAAAACTTATAATCGTTATCAAGCTTCTGAAACGATACTTTTGCACCTGTTTCAAGCTTGAAGTTACCAAAAGGATAGGAGTAATCAGACTGAATGTTTATATTGCGATTTATATCGTCCGATTTTGAGGCTTCTTCTAATACTGTTCCAATAGGTGTTTGCCAGATTTCAGTGTAATTTCCATCATTATTCCTATCAAATTCTGAAAAATATACATCAAATGTTAAATCGTGCCCACGCTCACCAAAATTATGTTTGTAGTTCAGTGAGTAATCCCAATACGGATTGTCATCTTCTTCTTTTGAAAATCTGTTATATAAGCTATTTGGGTTGGTTGCAAAATTCAGATAATTTTCGTACTCGATATTTCTCTTTCTTGTCCCTTCCGATGCTCTGTAAGATGCAGACATCGAGAGTTGGTCAAATTTTGTAATGTTATACTCAAAACCAGTTCTTATACCTTGATTGAGAAAACTTCTACGATTTTTGAAATCTTGTAGCAATTCTGTTGTATCTATAAGGCGGGTTATTCTGTATGAATTGCCGTTCCCTTGCATACGGCGCGAACCATAATCATAATTCAGGAAGAAGTTCCAGTCCCCATATTGATAAGTTGAGTTCACCGAAAAAGAATATTTATCACGAGTTCCTAAATTCACGCTGAATAGACCATTCAGCCCGTCATCACGCTTTTGATTGAGAATAACGTTAATTATTCCTGTCATTCCTTCGGCGTCATATCGTGCTGAGGGATTTGTTATAATCTCAATGCTTTCGATAGAAGATGCAGGTGTTTGCTCGAAAAATATTGTTGGGTTTATACTTGTTGGCTTGCCGTTAATTTGTAGACGAAAATTAGAACTTCCACGAAGGCTCACATTCCCATCAATATCAACGCTCACCGACGGGATATTCTTGATAATGTCGAGTGCTGTTCCGCCCGTTGCAGCAATATTTTTATCAACATTGAATATTCTCTTTCCTTGCGAATATTCTACCATCTGACGTTCAGCAGTAACTTCGACTGCATTTGTTCGTGCGGCACTCTGCACAAGTTCAACTGTGTTTATATCAACTGTTCTTATTTCGCGTGTTATTGCTATTGGTTCCGAATTAAAAGTTTCGTATCCTACATAATTTATCCGAACAATGTATGTTCCTAATCTGACATTATTGATTTCAAATTTTCCTGATGCGTCTGCTACTGCACCTGTTGCTACTGAGGAGTCGGGCAGAGTGATTATCGAAACATTTGCTCGCGAAAGAGGTACACTTGTTGCTGCGTCAACGACTTTTCCCTTAATTGTTCCGCCGCGTTGTGGCTGCTGACCAAATATGTTTATTCCTGTTATTGTAATAATAAAAAAAGCAAAATAAAACACTTTTCTCATAAGAAAAACCTACTAAATATTTTCTGAAACAATATATAAGACGTTTTAAAATGAAAAAGGTTTAAACAAATTTTAAGGAATAATTCATTTTTAGAGTATCATTTTATTTTAATTTGGAATGGATAAACTAAATATAATTTTGTAACCCTTCCAAATTCAATTGCAGGCGATGGCAATTTAAAGTAGTTCAAGGACTGCCTTAGCCAGTTCCAGAAGTATCCGCCATCGGGAAGAAGGTGAATTAAATTATAATCTAATGCGACTATATACCTTGGGCTACCAAAGTAAAATCCATCAACCCATTTATCGCCACGGCAGGGCTTGCACTTCCCTAAGGACGCCTGAACTGTATCGCAAAGCCCCCGCACTGCATAACCAAATGATAATTCCAGCCACTTCGGAATATGTTGCGAGATACTTTCAGGTAAAGTGTTCCGCAAATTCACTGATAGCCACAAAGTATGCGAGCTGTAATCATCGTTGAACATTTCGTGTGGGTAACGCTTCCGTTCATTATGCCAATTGGCAGGAATATACATAAATTTTGGTGTAAAATTTTGAAGATAGGGAATATAGAATTGCCCAATATGCAATGCCGCACCCGCTACATCTGCATAAAAATCTGACGGACTAAATCCCCACTGCTTTCCGTATCCATCTAAAACTTCAATGTATGTTGAATACGCCAATCCGAAAGCAGTTCCCGCAATAGTTGCACTTTCCCAGCTTAATCCGCTTTGCATAAATCCATCCGTCATTAAATATGAAGTTAGAAAGCAACCATAGATATGCCCCGCCTTGTCTGCATACATTGCATATTTGCCGTCTTCCTGTATTTTGAAATCTGTTTGCTCTTTCCAGATTGTTTCCATCTGAAATTGATGCTGCCAGTATAAAAAAGCGGACAAAACTCCAACGAATATCCCAAAGTTCAACGGCTTAATATTCGTTTTCTTATACGGTAATTCTCCCGTAATTGTGTGCCTTGCTGCCCCCGCAATCAGAAACTGACTTTGCTCCCATCTTTCGTAGTCTTGACGTATGCTTGTTTGAAATGTGTCTATTGTATTTTCGGGATATAACAATGCTTCCGAAATATTGCAATTACAATTTTCAGCAATAAGATTTGTGCAACTGAATAGTAAATATAAAATTATTATTTTTTTCATAGTCTTATGAACAAAATTAGAAGTATTTTTTCTTTTATTCCAAATATTATTTGGTTGTGGAAAACTATGTTCACAAGTATTTAATAATTTTACGCCCAATTATTAATTCATTATTAATATTTTTGCTTTTGAATATAATCAACAATTATAAAGATGGAAGCAAAAAGAAGAAACATAAAGAAATTGGACGAAGCTCCAAATTTCATCGGAGCAAATATTCCGCCACATTCTCGTGAAGCAGAAATTGCCGTTTTGGGTGCAATGATGCTTAGCCGCGAAGCTATTTCTCGTGCTCAATCATTGCTCGAACCTAATTCTTTCTACGACCCCCGTCATAAAATTATCTACGAAGCCTTAATCAATTTAAATGAAAAGGGGCTAAACGGCGACCTGATTTCGCTAAAAGAACATCTCAAAAGTCGCGGTGTGCTCGACGAAGTTGGTGGAATTCAGTATCTGACTGAAATTAGTTCTCTCACACCAACAGCAGCTCTAATTGATAACCATACGCGAATTGTTCAGGAAAAATATCTTAAAAGACGATTAATCGAAGTTGCAGGCAATATCCTGAAAAATGCTTACAGCGAAGCAACCGATGCACTCGAAGAAATTGATTCCGCCGAAGCTCAAATTTTTTCGATTGCCGAAAAACTTCTTCACAAAAATTATTCTTCTATGAAAACGCTTGCTCATCAAGCATACGAAATGATTGTCCGGCTCTCTCAACGTTCAAACGATGGGCTTAGCGGTTTGCCCACCGGATTTATCGAACTCGACCAGATGCTTGGTGGTTTGCAAAACTCTGATTTAATTATCATTGCAGCACGCCCATCTATGGGTAAAACGGCTTTTGCTCTATCTATGGTTCGCAATATTGTTGTCGGCGAAAAAATGCCCGTTGCTTTCTTTTCGCTCGAAATGACTGCAATACAGCTTGTTTTGAGGTTGATTTCTGCCGAAGCTCAAATTAATCAGCAAAAGCTCCGCACAGGTAGAATTTCCTCGGAAGAAAATACGAAAATTATCAGTGCTCTGGGAAAACTTGCTGATGCTCCACTATTTATTGACGATACTGCGGGGCTTCCAATAATGGAACTTCGTGCCAAAGCAAGAAGATTGAAGTATGAACATAATATAAAATTGCTCGTTGTGGACTATTTGCAACTTATTCATCCACCAAAAGCAGAAAGTAGAGAACGCGAAATTTCGATTATTTCGCAGTCTCTCAAAAATCTTGCAAAAGAACTCGATATTCCAATTATTGCTCTCGCTCAGCTTAATCGTTTGGTGGAAAATCGTGCCGATAAGCGTCCTATGCTCAGCGACCTTCGCGAATCCGGTTCAATCGAACAAGATGCCGACGTAGTAATGTTCATTAACCGCCCCGAAGTCTACAAAATAATGAAATACGAAGATGGCACTCCGACCGAAAACACTGCCGAAATAATTATCGGCAAGCAACGTAACGGTCCTACGGGCATAAAACGCCTTGCTTTTGTCAAAGATTTTGCTCAATTCGGCAATCTTGCTTATCAGTACGAAGAACCCCCTTATCAAGATAACGTTGATGTCTCCGATTTTTAATTATTGTGAGGAATAGATGGCTACATTAATAAAAAATATCTCTTCTCTTGTTACTATCAACGCCGACGGAAAACCTTATAAATGCGGCGAAGAAATGTCCGATATTGGTGAAATCCAGAATGGTGCAATCCTTTTCGATGAGAAAATTCTCTTCGTCGGGACAACCGATGATGCTCTGCGTTATATTTACAACAATCATATTCAGGTGCAGGAAACAATCGATGCAAGTGGGAAAACCGTTCTACCTGGATTTGTCGATTCCCACACTCACTTTGTGTTTGCGGGAAACCGCTCTTTTGAATTTGCTCGTCGACTTCGCGGAGTAACCTATCAGCAAATTGCAAAGGAAGGCGGTGGAATTTTAACCACAATGAAAGCAACTCGTCAGGCAAGCTTAGACGAACTCGTAGCAAATGGTTTGAAACTTGCCAATTCCGCTCTGCGATATGGCACTACAACTGTTGAAATCAAAAGCGGCTACGGACTTTCGTTCGATTCCGAAATTCGCCAGCTCGAAGCAATCGCTGTATTGAAAGAAATTGCTCATCAAAATGTTGTTTCTACATTTCTTGGGGCACACGATTTCCCGCCCGAGTATGCGAATAATCGCGATGGCTACGTTGAGCTAATTTGCGAAGAAATGCTTCCAGCTGTTGCAGAAAAGCAACTTGCTACCTTTTGCGATGCCTTTGTCGATGAAGGTTACTATACCACCGAGCAAGGACGTAAAATTTTCATTCGTGCAAAAGAATTAGGGCTAAAAATCAAAGCACACGCAGACGAACTCGCAAACGTTGCAGCTACGGAACTTGCCGCCGAAGTCGGTGCGATTTCTGCCGACCATTTGCTTTTCATTTCCGATAGCGGAATTGCCGCTTTGAAAAATGCGGGAACTGTTGCAACTTTGTTGCCAGGAACAGCTTATTTTACGCGTTTGCCGTACGCTCCTGCAAGAAAATTAATCGAAAGTGGTGCTATTGTGGCTCTTGCTACTGACTGCAATCCAGGTTCCTGCTTCACCGAAAACATACAAATGATACTTTCGCTTGCTGTGATAAACATGAAAATGACAGCCGAAGAAGCACTTACAGCAGCTACATTAAACGCAGCAGCAGCTCTATGCCTAAGTTCACAAGTTGGTAGCCTGGAAGTTGGCAAGCAAGCCGATTTGCTAATTGCAAGCGTTTCTTCATATACCGACTTGTTCTATCACTTCGGAATTAATCATATTCAAAGTGTATTTGTAAAAGGAAAAAAGGTAGTTTAGGAAATCTTCGGAATATTTAACTAATTTGTTACAGGGTTTCAATTTGCCTGTTTCAACCTTCGGAAGGTTCCACACCTTCCGAAGGTTATAATAATAATAATAATCACCTCAGTTTGCCAAGGAAATATTACATAATAGGTTATTTTTTCTCTGCCAGAGCAAGCTTTATTATTCTATCGCATAGTTCAGGGAATTCAATTCCAAGGTGCTTTGCTGCTTTCGGAACTAATGAAGTTGCAGTAAATCCAGGCACTGTGTTAATTTCCAGGAAAAATGGTTGTCCATCTTCTGTCAGTCGAAAATCAACACGGCTGAAACCACTGCACCCAATAACGTTGTGTGCCGTTATTGACAATCCTTTTACAAATTCTGCAATGTCTTCATCAATTTCTGCGGGGCAAACATATTGCGTCTTGCCTTTTGTATATTTGTGTTCATAATCATAAAATCCGCTTTCCGGAATTATTTCAATCACGGGCAAGGCTTCGTCCCCGACAATCCCAACAGTAATTTCACGACCATCTATAAATTGCTCGATAAGCACATCACGGCAATATTTCCCTGCTTCGGCAATCCCACGGGAAATTTCATCTAAATTCCCGTCCCTCACTATTGTAAGCCCAATTGTTGAACCCTGGTCATTTGGTTTTATTACAAGCTCATTACCGAACTCGTTTCTGATTTCCTTAATTACTTCGAACTCATTTGCTATTTCTGGACTTACAAGAGTGCCCGCAGGAACAGGAATTCCTGCAACAAGCATCAAGTTTTTTGTTGTTGCTTTATCAATTGAAATAGCATTTGCTTTCACTCCACTGCCCGTATATGGAATGCCTTGCAATTCAAGCAATGACTGAATTATTCCATCTTCGCCATATTTTCCGTGCAGCACAATAAACGCACAATCAATATTATCGAATATTTCTGAATTAATGCACTCGATAATTGACTTTGGCGAAAACTGGCTGAGCTCTTCCAATGTATTAAAATGATTAATGTTGTTTATATGCTCTTCTGCTTTAATTTGTCCGTCCTTCCCAAAAGCAGGGTCTACGGGGATAACGTCGTATCCAAGGCTACGCAATGCCTCGACAACAGCTCGCCCACCGCTTATAGATACATTCCTTTCGGTAGAAATACCACCAAACAAAACTGCAACTCTCATTTTACTCCTTTTTAGTTTTTTCTATATATTCATCATACAATTTGCGCAATAATTTCATATCCTCCCACACTGGCTTTTTCCAGTTAGGATTGCGCAATAATGCTGCTGGATGATATGTAACCAGTGTCTGAATTCCATTGTAGTTAAATAGTTTTCCTCTGATATCGCCCATTTTATAATTCGATTTCATAAGCGTGTTTGCAGCGGTTAGCCCAAGTGCCAGAATAAATTTTGGCTTTATAAGCTCGATTTGCTTCAATAGAAATGGCTCGCAAGCCTCCACTTCATTTTTGGAAGGAACTCGATTTCCGGGCGGACGGCATTTATTAATATTGCCGATGAACACATCTTGCCTTCTGAAACCGACCGATTCCAGTATTTTTGTGAGCAACTGCCCAGCTCTCCCGACAAACGGCAGCCCCTGCAAATCCTCGTCTGCACCAGGTGCTTCTCCTATTACCATAATGTCTGCATTTGGATTGCCCTCGCCAAAAACAAACTTTGTGCGAGTTATCCCAAGCGGGCATTTCTGACAATCTTTTATTTTGTTCAAAAGTTCATCTAAGGATTTTGCTTGTTGCCAGTCAGGTGCAACTTTTTCGTCCAGTAAAGTAGGTGTTGCAATTACAGGTTGTGGCTGTTTGATTTCTACAATCTTACTTTCTTCTATTTTGATTGCTTCTATTGGTGCCTTTTTAATTGTTCGTTCCTCTGTTTTTTGAACTTTTGGCACTGCTGTGGCTTCGAACTGCTCTGGCATTTCCTCAAAATAAAGATATTCGCCTGTTTGCTGGCGAATTCCTTCGAAAAATACGATAATTCTGTCGAAAATATCTTTTTGCATACTATGCTTTATATTTATTTTGCAAATTAAGATTTTTTTTATCGCTTCAAAAATACAATTTTGTCTGCTGAATAAATTAATAATTCAACACACAACAATATTATTTTTGCTTAATTCGATTTATTTGCTATATTTAATATTATTTTTCTTTCAAAGAAGGAGTTACTCTTTGAAAAATGTTACTTTTCTCTTGCTGACATTAATAATTCTTGCTGCATGCACTCCCGTTGGTGCTCGCAACCAGTCCCCAGCAAAAGGCAATTCAGCTGCAAGCCAAACCAAAAGTCGTTTCAACGATACTACTTTTATCGACATAAACTTCACCCCACCGAAAGAATTGACCAAAAGCGTTCAAGCAATGAACGATGAACTCAAACAAGCAATAGACCTTTACCACGATAGCAAATTCAATGAAGCGTGCGAAATCTTTGCCCGACTTCTTACCAATACAAATAAACAAGCAAAAGACTATCAAATACTTCTCTACTATTCTTCTGAATGCTACATCGCTAAAAATATGTTCGAGCCTGCAAAAAAACTGCTGATAGACGTTCTTTCCTTAGATGAACTATTTGATGATATTAAGGAAAAGGCTCTTGTGCGGCTTGGACAGGTCTATTGCATTGAAAATAAAAAAGCAGAAGCTGACCGTTTGTTCCGTCAGCTTCGTCGGGAATACCCGCAATCTAAATATATTAAACTTGCCGATTGCGATGCTATCAAAAAGTAGCTAAATTAATATACTTGCGATTATTGTTGTCATTATATTTGTAAGCGCTCCAATTATCATTGCTCGCAAACCAAGCTGAGCTATTTCGCTTCTTCTTTCGGGTGCCATACTTCCAATTCCACCAATTTGTATAGCAATAGAACTGAAATTTGCAAAGCCACACAATGCAAAGGCGGCTAATTTTGCCGTTCGTTCGCTTATTGCACCATTACGAATAAGCACCGACAAATCAGAATACGCAATAAACTCATTAATACTAACTTTTGTTCCCACCAGACTTCCGAACACCTTTGCTTCTTCGGCGGGTATTCCTACCAAATACGCAAAAGGTTGAAAAACTATTCCTAATAGTTCTCTTAAACTGTTCGGGAACCACGATATACCAATATGAACAAGCTGAGCGCTAATAAATCCCAAAAAGGCATCAATTACTGCAATCAAGGCAATAAATGCAATTAGCATAGCCATAATGTTAAGTGCCAGCTTCATTCCATCTGACGCCCCATTTGTGATTGCCACAAGCGCACTTTCTGACTTTGGAATATTCACTTTCTTGATGTCTTCAATTGTTTGCGTTCCTCGCAGCGGTGGAATTGCAATTTTTGAAAGATAAAGCCCACCAGGAACTGAAATAAGCGATGCAGTTATCAGTATTGTTGCCGAAATACCCATCTGAACAAACGCAGCCATCACACCGCCCGCAATAGTTGCAAATCCACAGACCATAATTGAATTGATTTCTGAGCGCGTTGCTGATGGAATGTAGTGCCTAATCAAAAGCGGTGCTTCGGTTTGACCCATAAATACATTTGCCGAACCTGATAGCGATTCAATTCCGCTTGTGCCCATAGTTTTCATCATCACCCAGGCCATTCCTTGCACAATTTTCTGCATCACTCCAAAATGGTATAGCAACGCAACAAACGACGAGAAAAATATTATTGTTACCGAAACTACAACCGCAAATTGAAAGCCGAAAGTAGTTGCAAAATCAGGATTTATTACATTCCCGAATAAAAATTCAGCTGCCTTGTTGCTGTATCCAAGAAATATCGCTACCTGGTCGCCGAACCATTTGAAAAAAGAAACTCCCGCCGGGAAATTTAGCACTATCGTGCCTATAATGAACTGTAATGCTACACCCCACAATACAATTCTCCACGGAAATTGTCTCTTGTTTTCACTCATCAGCCACACAATGAACATTATCAGTAGCATTCCAAATATTGCAATTAGTTTTTGTAGTAGCATTTCTTCGTCCTATTCAACTGTTACACTTTTTGCTAAATTTCGAGGTTGGTCTATTGGGCGTCCCAATTCCTTCGCAAAGAAATATGCCAGCAATTGCAAAGGAACAACCGATAGAATTGGTGTTAGCATTGGCAATGTCTCGGGAATGTAGAACACATCATTAGCAAACTGTTTGATTTGGGTGTCTCCTTCTGTTGCAATTGCAATTACTTTGCCTCCACGAGCACGCACTTCCTCTATATTTGAGATAATTTTATGATATATTTCATCTTTTGTCGCTATAAAAACAACGGGCATATTCTCATCTATTAGAGCTATTGGTCCGTGCTTCATTTCAGCTGCGGGATAGCCTTCTGCGTGAATGTATGATATTTCCTTTAATTTCAATGCACCTTCAAGTGCAACCGGGAAATTATAACCACGCCCCAAATATAGAATGTTTTTGGCATATATGGATTTTTTTGCAATTTGCTTAATATCTTCGCAACGAGCCAGTATTTGATTGATTTTATCAGGTAATTGGATAATCTCACTTGCAATTCGCTTGCCATCGAGCTGCGAAAGATTTTTCATCCGTCCAAGATATAGTGCCACCAACGCAAGCACCATTACCTGAGAAGTGAATGCCTTGGTCGAGGCAACTCCGATTTCTGGACCTGCGTGAATGTAAATCCCTGCCTCCGTCTCTCGTGCAATGGAACTTCCCACAACGTTCACTATTCCCAGCACAGTGCAACCTTTTTGCTTTGCTTCATAAACTGCTGCAAGTGTGTCCGCTGTTTCACCACTTTGCGAAATAGCAAAAACGATATCATCGGGATATAGCACTGGATTGCGATAGCGAAATTCCGACGCATATTCTACTTCAACGGGAACACCTGCCAATTGCTCCAGCATATATTCTCCCACAAGTGCGGAATGCCAGGACGTCCCGCACGCTGTGAATATTATTCGCTTTGCATTTCTCAGCTTATCTGCTACGTTCCTCAATCCTCCGAGCTTTACGTTCCCTTTGTCCGCAATCAAGCGTCCTTTGTATGCGTTTTGTATTGTATACGGTTGTTCGTGTATTTCCTTCAACATAAAGTGTTCGAACCCGCCTTTTTCAAGTTCTTCCAGGTCGAATTCTATCTGATGAATTTGATTATTTGTTTCAATATTGTCTATTGTCTTGGTTGCGAAGTTATCTTTGGAGACGATTGCCATCTCATTGTCCGAAAGATAAATCACCTGCTTCGTATATTGAATTATTGCAGTAGCGTCGCTTGCAATTATATATTCACCGTCCCCAATACCAAGCACCATCGGACTTCCACGCCGTGCCGCAATGATTCTATCAGGTTCGTCCAGCGACAGCACAAGCAAGCCAAATGTTCCCACAACTTCCGATAGTGCCTTTCTTACAGACAATTCTAAATTTTTCGTCTGTTCGTAAAATGCACCGATTAATACGGCTAACACCTCCGTATCAGTCTCTGTGTGGAAGGAATAACCTCGCTTGATAAGTGCTTTCTTCAACAATCCGTAATTTTCAATTATTCCATTGTGCACAATTGAAATTCGCCCGCTGTTATCGCGATGCGGATGAGCATTAACATCGCTTGGTGCGCCGTGAGTAGCCCAACGTGTGTGGGCAATCCCAATATTGCTTCTATGATTTTTCCCTTCAATTATTGTTTCTAAATCAGCAACTTTTCCTTGCTTCTTGTAAGTAATTAAATTGCTGTCGGAAATAATACTCAGCCCTGCACTGTCATATCCACGGTATTCCAACCTTTTCAGTCCATTCACCAACACATCAACCGCCTGACGTTCTCCAATGTAACCAACTATTCCACACATAATTAACCTTTTTATCAAACTTCAAAATATCGCTAAACAAATATAGTAATTTATTGTCTTCAAACTTAACAAATTGTTTTAAGGTAATTAATTTCTTGTAACTTGAAAATTTGTTCGATTTGTGATTAATTCGATTTGAATTCGTCATTATCAAAATTAATTTTAAAAGTATATTATTAATGGAATTACTTTCACCTTTAATTGAAAAACGTTCACTTTCAACGATTTTTCACACAATGTCCTGCTATTTACGTTTATTTATTTCAAAATAATAAAAAAAAATAAAATATATTTAATAAACCTGTAAAATATTTTTATTTTTCATACATTTATACAAATATTGTTTGCTATTTATTCAGTTTTTGCATAATGGTATGTTTTTTGCACTTTATTTGTAAGAATTATTTCAATTAATAAATTTTTCAGGAGCTTCTTATGAAAAAGACTCTTTACCTTTTACTATGTGCTTTGTTGTATTTAGTTGGTGTTCAGCCTTCTTTGGCTCAGTCTCCAACTGCACAGGCACGCTATATTGCTACTACAAATGTTCAGGCTACTTCATTATCCCTTGCCTGGATTAACGGCAATGGCAATCGCCGTATAGTTGTAGCTTATGATACTACTGCTAATGGTGCCCCAGATTGGGACACTGTTAGAACCTATTTAAGTAGTTACAACAGTGAATACACTGCCAATTCTGATTTTTCTTCTGCTCCTTCTGTCGGTGCAACTCTCTCTAACTACAAAGTTGTTGGCTCTCTTACCAGTTCTGCGAGAACTCTTACAGTTACTGGTCTGATTGCCGGGCACGTATATTCATTTCACGTATTTGAATATAATTATTACGGCACAACAGCCTATTATATGACTTCTGCCGGAACTACATTAAATCCACGCAATATTAATACTGTTGATTTGCTACCACCATCTGGTTTGACTAATGGCACTGTTACAAATAATACCGCTAATATATCCTGGACGCACGCAACTGGTGCCCTGGGTTATTATCTTGATGTTCGTTTAAAGAATGGTGCAATACTTGCAAATTACGATCTTCTGGATATTGGATACGTAAATTCTTATATAATTGTTGGGCTTTCAGCAAGCACTCAATATGAGTGGAGACTTCGTTCGTATAATGCTAACACAATCAGTGCGGCTTCGTCCTGGCAGGAATTCACAACAACTGCTGCTCCTGCTGCACCAACTGTATCCAGTGTAATTGCAACTCCCGATGTATTAAATAAAGCTGGTGATGCTTTCTCCATTGCTGTTACTTTCAGCGAAGAAATGGACCCCACTGCTATCGGTACTCTTACATTTTCTACTGATGTTAGCTCTACTCTCACTTTTTCATATGGCTACTGGAACGCTACGAATACAGTTTATACCGCTGTTTATAATGTTGCATCTGCTTCTACTCAATATGCTGCCAATGTAGGTGTTACTGTTCCCGTTGATTTCACAAGTGCTGCGGGTGTGCAACTTTCTTCTGCTCATAATGCAAATAATGTCTTTACAATTGATAGAGCAGCCCCAACTGTTACATCGGTCAGCTCCACGGCTTCTGATGGAACTTATGGAATAGGGGCTTCAATTAATGTCCGCATTACTTTTAGCGAACCTGTTACATTTACTCCAAATTCTGGGAGTATGCAAATAGAACTTGAAACAGGAACAAATGATAGGTTTGCTACTTCTAATTCTTCTCAGGCAGATACTACAATTCTTTATTTAACCTATACTGTTCAGGAAGACGACGTTTCTTCTGATCTTGACTATACGACTACTGATGCCTTTTCTTTACTAAACGGGGCAACAATAAAAGATGCCGCTGGCAATGATGCGTTGCTTACTTTGCCCACTGTTGGTGGTGCTTCCTCTCTTGCAGAACAGAAGGCGATTGTGATTGATGGCGTGCGTCCCACTGTTTCCTCAATTGTTAAGCAAACACCTGCTACACAGAAAACTAATGCCAATACAATCACCTGGCGTGTTCAATTTAGCGAACCAGTAACAAACGTAAGTGTTACAACCGGTGATTTTGAATTAGTGGCTGTTTCTGAGGATATTACCGGTGCTTCTATTACAGGAGTTTCCCCAACAATAGTTGCCGACCCTCATAATTTATATGATGTTACAGCTACTGTCACTGGAATAAATGCCGAAATTAAACTCAACTTTACAGGCTCTGTAACTGATGCTGCAAGCAATGCCTCTGCTGTGGGATACACCTATACAACTGGCGAAACATACATCGTTGATCACACTAATCCATCAGCAACAATTACTTCGCCCGTCAATAACTCTTATCAGAAATCCATCTCTGCAATTAGCGGTACAGCATCTGATGCCGGCACTCCAAATTCCGGGGTTCAATCTGTTCAGGTTGCTATCTGGGTTGATAACAATACAAATGGTTCATTTGATGCTGGAGATTATTACTGGAATGGCTCTAATTGGACTACTGCCACTAATCAAACCTGGGTTAATGCAACAACTTCTGATAGCTGGGTAAACTGGTCTTACTCGCTGAGCATCTCATCAGGTGATGCAACTTACTATATTGAGCGTAGAGTTGTTGACACAGCCGGAAACGTTTCTGCTGATGCTCAGGGGTCAACCTCATTTAAATTTTATATTGACAACACTGCTCCTACTCAGAATGCTCCAACTGTTACTTCATTGGGCGGAACCGTTAGGACAGGATATTTCAACACAACTAACACAGGTTTTAGGGTATCTGTTCCTCTTGCAAATGATGCTACTCTCGTTGGTGGGAACTTCAAAGTTCAATACCAGACGGCTGATGATGCTTCTTTCAATACAAATGTTTCTTCTTGGGCAGATGTAAATGCAATATCAACTCACACAATACAAAGTGGCGAACCTAATACTACAATCCATAAAGATCTTACTTCTACAGAATTCCAAAATTTAGTCTCAGAAGGCAAGTATATCCGTTTCCGTGCTGTTACAACAGATGCCGCGGGCAATTCAACTGATGGCACTGAATCTTCCCCAACACTTAGAGACATAACACTTCCAACTATCTCTTCTTCATCAAGTGTTGATGCAGCATCTAATGGTGCGACAGATTATATTGATATTACTTTCAGTGAGCCAGTTTATACAAATAACGATGGTACTGGTGCTTTAATTGCTTCTGATTTCAATCTTACTTTTTCTGCTGGAACCGACGGTACAGCAACTGGTGCATCAATTACTGGCATAAGACAAACAAATAGTTCAGATTATTCAGCTGCAAATGCTCTTTCTGGTGGAGAGACAACTGTTCGTGTTTTCTTAACTGTGACTGGGACTCCTAATGGTAATGAAACTATTACAATTACTCCTGCTGATGCAAGCTCTATTTATGATGTAGCTGGAAATGCGATGCAATCCTCTCAAACAACTGGATCAAAATCTTTGCCCGATAGAACTCCACCTCAAATTTATCTTGTTTCCGATAATGGTGCTACTTTTGTAAAAGAGAATTCTTCTGTTACAATTACTTTCTTTGTTACAGAAGTCGGTGGTTTTTCGACAGGTGTCAATCCCGTTGTTGAAATTTTGCAAAATGATGGTTCACAAATTGGTGGTGGTTCATATGCTACATTTTCCAGTAGAACAGGTAGTGGCACTTTGGGCGATCCTTATTCATATACCTATACCTACACAGTTCCATCAGGCAATTATCCAAATGTTCGCATCCGCGTAACAGCAACTGATGCGGCTGGCAATTCAGCAACACCTTTTGTGCTTACAAGTAATACTTTCAGCATAGATAATACTCCACCAGTGCAGGATGCAGTTCAATTTACTGCTCTAAATGGCACTGTCGTTGCTAATAGCTACAATTCAACAAATGATGGTGTGCAACTTACAATTCCTCTTGCAAATGATGTCTCGCTTGTTGGTGGGAATTTCATTGTTCAATATCAAACAGCAGATGATGCTGGATTTTCATCAAATGTTTCAAACTGGACAAATGTTGCTGCTGTTGACACACATAACATTACCAGTGGGCAACAGGGCACTAATATAACAAAAACATTAACAGATGAGCAATTTACTGCTCTTGTTGCTGAAGATAAATATATTCGTTTCCGTGCTGTTACAACTGATGCAGCAGGTAATTCAACTGAAGGCACACCTTCAGCTTCCATAATACGCGATGAAACCGCCCCGGCACTTACAACTGTTGCAATTTCTTCAAATAATGCTGTAAACACTCTTGCAAAATCAGGGGATGTTGTTACTCTATCCATTGTTGCTCCTTCCAATATCCAAAGTCCAACAGTAGTTTTTAAGAGCAACAATATAACTTTAACAAACAGTGTTAATATTAGCGGCGGTCCAACAAGTTGGACTGCAACAGTTACCATTCATTCAAGTGATCAGGATGGTTTAATTACATTTACCATAGATTATTCAGATATTTATGGTAACCCCGGCAGTCAAGTTACTGCTACAACAAATTCGTCAAGTGTTACAATAGATAACACTGCTCCTGCCAATTCTCAGATCTCTTCTGTTCTTACAACTGGTGGATCTATTGTTAATGGATACTGGAATGCTACTAATACTGGTTTAGAACTTACTGTTCCCGTTCCAGATGACAGCTCTCTTGTTGATGGAACTATTCAACTTCAGGCAAGTCGAGACAACTTTACAACTCCACTCAATCTTGGTTCTGCATATACTATTCAGAGTTCAGATTTAAACACTAACAAAGTGTTAACAATAAATGATGCTACTTTTGAAGCACTTTCGAGCTTTGCTGACGGTGATGAATTTAAATTCCGTACAGTGCTAACTGATAAAGCTGGGAACCAGACTGCTGGTTCAGCTGCTGCAACCACTATTACGGTTGACCAAACTCCTCCTGCTTCTGCCGTAATCGCTTCACGCACTGCTACGGGTGGTACTATTGTTTCTAATTATTTCAATAATACAAATACTGGTGTAAGTGTTACAGTTAATATTCCCGATGACCCAACTCTTGAAGATGGCAACGCCGTATTGCAAGCTCGTGTAGGAACAAATGAATTTGTAAATGTCGGTGCTTTAACTAATTCAATATTGAATACTGAAATAAACAGCACAAAGGTACTCACTGTTGATCGTTCTGGTTCAGCAAATACAGATTTAGAAGAACTCAACGGCTGGCAATCGGGTATTAATGTTGATTTTCGTGTTGTTCTTACTGACATTGCGGGGAACACAACAAATGGTAGTACTTTTGCTACTCCTCTTGCTGTTGATTTAGTTGCTCCAGATGCTCCTGTTGTTACTTTGAACAATGGCAATATAATAAATGCAACAAATGTTACCGATGTATCATTAAGCTTTACCCACGCTGGTGGTGATATTGCCACCTATGATTATTCAATTAGCGATGGCACAAGTACTATAAGTCTAACTAATCAAACTATTTCATCTTCACCTGTTACTATTACCGGATTAGATCTATCGTCTTTAAATGATGGGACTATAACTGCTACTGTCACTCTTCGCGATGCTGCAGGTAACTTATCTTCACAAGGTCAGGATACAGAAACCAAAAATGCTAATGCTGCAACAGTACAAAATGTAACAGTAACAAACACAGATGGCACCTATGGAATAGATTCGAATATTATTGTTAGGGTTACTTTCAACAAAGTAGTAGCATTCAACCCTGGTGAAGGCGATCTTCGACTTTTACTTGAAACAGGAACTACTGATAGATATGCAATTACAAGTACTGCTCAGACACTTGTTGATGGTAAAAACTACATCGATTTAGCTTATGTAGTTCAGGAAGACGACTACAATTCCGATTTAGATTACGTTTCAACAGCTTCTTTATCATTAACCGGATCAGCAGCCATTTCTGATATTGATGGCAATCCGGTTACTGTGCTTACTTTGCCCGATGTTGGTGGTGCGAATTCGATCGCTGGTCAAAAAGCAATAGTTATTGATGGTATCAAACCGACTTTTGCATTGCAATATTTCTATAATACTGCACTTACAGTACCATATACAGATAACGCTAAATTTAGCACAAGCAACGCAGCATATTTAAGAATTACTTCTTCAAAACCTCTTGCTTCTGCTCCAACAGTAACAATAAATTCTCAGGGTACTTCAAACGATGTTAATAATGTAGCCGCTACAGCTGTCGGTGGGAATAATTACAGAATTAACCGCATTTTTGTGAACGATCCTAATACAGATGGAACTAAACGTGAACGAATTACTATTACTGCTACTGACCTTGCTGGAAACAATGTTACCGCTCAATTAGGGGAAGCGGATCATCCCGAAACAGGTAATCCTGCCGTTTCCAGCTACATCACATCAGGCACAACTACTGATAAACTTGGTTTTATTGATTGTTCTGCTCCTACCTTCACAGTTGAATATTTCTCTGATGTGAATTTAACAACCTCACTTGGGGCTAATCCTCGTTTGAAAGCAGGTACTTACTACATTAAAATTGTGGCAAATGAACCTCTTGCTTCTGCTCCAGCTGTTAATATCAATGCCGAAGGTTCAGCTAACGATGTGTCGTCTGCCCTTGCTACTTTGGTTTCTGGGAATACATATAGATACACTCGCACAATTGTCTATGATGCCGCTGCAATTGGTGAAACCCCCGAAACTATCACTATTTATGGAATAGATGAAGATGGTAACGAAGCAAATAACGTTGCTCCAACTACTCACGGCAATACAGCCGTCTATACAGATACCAAATCCCCGGTTATTTCTCCTGTTTCTATTGCATCAAACAACACAACTAATTCTAACAAAGCAGTTGTAGGAAACGTAGTAAAAATCACTCTGGTTTCTGACGAAACTCTTTCAGAAGTTACTGTTAATTCAATAACAAGTGGTGGAAATGCCATTACAAATACTCCTTCAGTAACCAATACAAGCGGTAATACCTGGGAAATTGCTTATACTGTCCATACAAATGATATCGATGGGCTGGTTGCTTTCAACCTCACTGCTACCGATCTTGCTGGAAATACAACATTAGTTTCTTCGACAACTGATGCCTCCTCTGTTACTGTTGACAAAGCTCCTCCTGCTGTAACAACACTTACCAACACAACCCAATTTGGTAACGATCGCTGGGCTCGCACCGGCGAACAAATCACTGTGAACTTAACAGCAAACGAACCTGTTTCTATCACCAGTGCAACAATCGGTGGCAAAACTTTGACTGCCGACCCCAATACTGGGTTCAACACAACTTATACATTTACATATACAACTGACGGAACCGAAACAGAAGGAGCAATGGATTTATCTATTGGCGTGATTGATCAAGCAGGGAATACTGCTACATTTACTCATTCTAACCTAACGGGTGGATCTTTGCAAATTATATTCGACAAAACTCCTCCTTCAATATCTTCCGGAACAATAACTTCTCCAAATAGCACTACAATTTGGGCTACAGGTTCGCATAATATTGAATGGACTACTACTAATATTACTGATGGTGGCAGTGGGCTACCGTCAAACCCAATTACTCTTGAATATTTTGATGGCAGTAGCTGGAACACAATTGCAAGTAATGTTTCAAATACAAGCCCATACTCCTGGAATGTGCCAAATATTAACACTAATGCTGCAAAAATTCGAATTACTGCTGTGGATAACGCCGGCAATACTTCATCTCA
>Ga0208826_1000113_pt1 | contig 87294 bp, 69 predicted proteins | sample AD_UKC115_MetaG_FD_184451 | JGI IMG/M metagenome (GOLD analysis project Ga0208826, IMG submission 184451) | Active sludge microbial communities of municipal wastewater-treating anaerobic digesters from Hong Kong - AD_UKC115_MetaG (SPAdes)... | ecosystem: Engineered > Bioreactor > Anaerobic >... | reverse complement strand
AGGGAACCCCGGGTGGCTTTTTCTGAAAGCCTAATTGTGTTTTGGACATGATCTTTTTCAGATATGTCTAATCTTAATTAAATATCAAACTCTACTGACCTGAAATTATGCGGAGAGACGGGGATTCGAACCCCGGGTAGGGTATAAGCCTACACACGCTTTCCAAGCGTGCTCCTTAAACCACTCGGACATCTCTCCAAAAAGCGCCATAGTTTAAATTAATTGAACCAATAAGACAAGAAAAACCAAGAGACTGATTATATGGTAGATTATCATTTTAGTATTTAATATTTAAATTATTTTATGATTATTAGGAGTGTTAAAAAATGAAAAAAGATGCTTTTTTACAAATTATTACCACCACCGATTCGAAAGAAAAAGCTGAAAGAATCGCATTTATTCTGGTAGAAAAAGGATTAGCCGCCTGCGTTCAGGTTATCGGTCCGGTAACCAGTATCTATCGCTGGGAAGGTAAAATAGAAAATACCATTGAATGGATATGCCAGATAAAAACTATCAAAGATTTGTACAATTCTGTCGAAAAGGAAATACTCACTCATCATAAATACGAATTGCCAGAAATAATTGCCATACCAATTTTGACAGGATTGAAAAAATATTTGGACTGGATGCGGATGCAAGTCACAACAAACGATTGAATTAACACTTTTTCTCTGGTCATTCTGATAATAATCTGCTTCTTGGGCAGTTCATTACTTTAATAATTAAAAGCGATTTGAAGTACTAATCGTAACTGCTACATTAGTAATTAATAATATTAAGAACATTAGCCTTGTAATATTTCTAATAATTAATAATGTAAAGATAAATTTAAAATTGGCATAATATATATGTATTTTCTATTAATTAATAAAATAATTTGTATGAATTTACTTGAATACTTAATATAGAGTCACATTTTTTGGGTTAATTTATAAGTATAACAACATTAAAAAGGAATCTTATATGACATCAAAAGAATTTTTTAAATTTGCCAAACAAAATGATGCTAAAATGGTGGATTTGAAGTTTACTGACCTGCTTGGCACGTGGCAACATTGTACTTTTCCGATCAATTCTTGGGGTGAAAATACTTTTGTCGAAGGCGTTGGATTTGACGGTTCTTCGATTCGTGGTTGGCAGGGGATTCATTTGTCAGATATGCTGGCTATTCCTGATCCAGATACAGCTGTGATGGATCGTTTTTTTAAAGAACCAACTGTTAGTGTTATAGCCGATATCATTGACCCAATCACTCGAGAGAATTATAGCCGCGATCCACGGTTTGTCGCCCGGAAAGGCGAGGCATATTTGAAAAAAACTGGCATTGCCGATACCTGCTATATTGGACCGGAGCCGGAATTCTTCATTTTTGATGAAGTAATGTATGAACAAAATCAACATACCAGTATGTATCTGATCAATTCCATCGAGGGCGCTTGGAATACGGGACGTTTCGAAGAACCAAATTTAGGTTATAAACCGAGTTTTAAAGGTGGCTATTTTCCGGTCAGTCCAACCGATACGTATCATGATCTACGGACCGAAATGGCTCTCGAATTGCAAAAGGTGGGTATTGCTGTCGAGGTGCACCATCATGAGGTAGCCACTGCTGGACAAAGTGAAATAGATATGCTATATATGCCTTTGACTAAAATGGCTGATCAGTTTATGTGGTTTAAATATATCGTAAAAAATGTGGCAAAACGTCATAATAAAACTGTAACCTTTATGCCCAAGCCGATTTTTCAAGACAACGGTAGCGGAATGCACACCCATTTTTCATTTTGGAAAAATGGAAAACCGCTATTTGCAGATAATGGCTATGCTGGATTGAGCCAAATCGGTTTATATTCAATTGGCGGTATCCTGAAACATGCTCCAGCGATTTTAGCCTTTGCCGCCCCAACGACCAATTCCTATCGGCGGCTCGTTCCCGGTTTTGAAGCTCCGGTCAATCTGGTGATGAGTGCCAGAAATCGTTCAGCCGCAGTCCGTATTCCAATGTACTCCAATAATCCCAAAGCCAAACGTTTAGAATTCCGTTGCCCTGACCCAACTGCCAATGGTTATTTAACCTGGACTGCTATGCTTATGGCGGCGATTGATGGAATTAAAAATAAAATTGATCCAGGAGAACCCCTTGATCGTGATATTTACGAGATGACACCGCAAGAGCTGGAGAAGTATCCCAAGACACCGAAAAACCTGGCAGAGGCGATTGATGCCTTAGAAAAGGACTATGAATTTCTAATCGTTGATGATGTTTTTACGACCGATTTAATTCAGACCTGGATCAATTGGAAAAGAGAAAAAGAATTACACGAATTGTCTCTAAGACCACATCCTTATGAGTTTTATCTTTACTATGATTGCTAAATCAAATCATTGATAAAATAAAAACCGATATTATTCGTTAAAAATTATTAGAAAACGACGTTTAAGATGTCGGCGTTTTTATTTAGAATCGAATGGAAAACGAATTTTTATTAAAAAATATTTAGAAAATATTTGGATAATTAGAGTAGTTTTTTGTAATTTACTTACTTACCGGTAAGTAAGGATTGATAAAATGAAATGTGAAAATATTACAAGAGACAAAATCTTAATGACCGCGGCCAGATTGTTCGCTGATAAAGGATTCGAGGCAACCTCAATGCGCGAAATTGCCGAATCATGTGAATTAACCAAACCTGCCCTTTATTATTACTTCCAGGATAAAAATACTCTATTTGCTGAAATCATCAATGCTATTGCCAACTATTCAGTTCAATTTTTAACAGAAATATACCAATCTGATAAGGACCCGATCAATAAATTATATGATATTGTTATTATGCAAGTTACCAGATTAAAGCAGAATCCTGAAATAACCAAATTCTTAATTAATGCACCCATCCGTAATATTCCCAATGAAACCAAAGTTGAATTTTATAAGCAAATGCAAAAGAATAAGGAAATGCTTATTAATATTATCACCGAAGGGAAGGAAAAAGGTTATCTCAAATCCGATTTGGATGTCAATGCCTTTTTATATTGTTATGTAGGAGGAATTAACCAGTTTATTATAGATCATATTAAAAATGGGACTGAAAATTTAAATGAACAAAATGCTAATGTAATCGTTAGAACACTTCTCGATGGTGCACGTAATCACTAAACTAATTTATTAATATATAAAGGAGTATTTGATGGAATTTAAATTAAAGGTTGGTGTAGTATTTTTAATTACTATCGCCAGTCTATTTGCGGAAGAACTTAACCTTGACATTGAAACTGCCCGGGAAATAGCTTTACAGCGTAATCCTTCTTTAAAATTAGCCCGCGAGGCTGTGTTAAAATCCAGAGCCAGTGTAAACGAAGTCAGGGGTAGCATGTTGCCTTCCATTAGTGCTTTCTCCCAATTTAAGCATGCCTGGGAAGTTGGTGGAATGCCAACACCGCAAGAGTTCAAAGATTTGATTACGCTTCTTGGTGGTACACCTCAAGAAACAATGTCTTTTGAAAGAGAGAATACTTTTGTAGCTGGTTTAAATTTATCTCAACCAGTTTTTACCGGTGGTTTAATTCTGAATTCATATCAGATGTCGAAGATTGGCGTAAGAATCACCGAGTCGCAGCTCAAAGCTACCGAACAGAAAATATTGAGTGATGTAACTAACGCCTATTATGGCGTTTTATTTGCCAACTCAGCCAGTGAAGTAGCGGAAGAGGCTTTACATTCTGCAGAACAAAATCTATCGCACGTGCAGAAGTTTTTTGATGTCGGCAAAGCTTCGCGTTTTGATGTTTTAAGAGCGGAAGTTCAAGTAGCGAATTTTAAACCGATGGTAGTGTCGGCCAACAATGCTAAGAAATTAGCCGAATCAAGTTTAAGACTTATCCTGGGCATAGGCGAAGATATCAACATAAACTACTTAGAAAAATTGTCATATAAAGAATCGGATTTGATCAATATGACCCTGGATGAATTGATCACAATCGCCCTGGCAGAACGGTCTGAAGTAATTATGCTGGAAGATAGAAAAAAATTAGCCGAAAAGCAGGTTAATTTAGCTAAGGCTAAATACTCTCCATCGCTTGTTTTTGGTACAGCGTATCAATATCAGGCATTCAGGGATGATTTTGATTTTACTACGGATGATCTGGTGAAATCGTTCAATTCATCAATCAGTTTGAGTATTCCGATTTTTTCCGGTTTTGCGACCAAAGCCAAGGTTCAGCAGGCGAAAATAGCCGTTAAGGAAGTTGACTATCAGGCTGAATCTGCTATTGATGGAATAAAACTGGAAGTTAAGGCGGCTTATTTCAAAATGAAAGAGGCTAATGAAAATGTCCAAACTCAAGAGAAAACCATTGAGCAGGCTAAAGAAGCCTTGCGATTAGCAGAATTAATGTATTCCGAGGGCGCGAGCACGCAATTGGATGTATTAAATGCCAACGTTGCTCTCAATCAGGCTAAGATGAACTATCAAAAATCATTATACGAATACAATGTAGCTTTAGCAAATTTAAAAAAAGCCATCAATCAACTTTAATCACGGAGATAAAAATGAAGTTATCAAAAAATATTCTGAATCTTTTTCTTGTTTGTGGGATAATCTACTATATTAATTCCTGTAGTAAAACCCAAACCGACGAACAAATGACAGAGAACATTGTTCCGGTCAACGTCGTTACCGCTGAAAGAGGAACTATCGAAGAAAAAATCAATTTCCTAGGAAATATTAAAGGTTTCAGGGAAATCAAAATCTATTCCTTAATCCCTAATAAAATATTAAAAATAAATGTAGATGTAGGAGATTGGGTTAATAAAGGCGCCGTTTTAGCAGTGGTTGAAAGTGATAAAATAGAACAGGCAGTGAAGCAAGCGAACGCTGGTCTGGAAGCCGCCAGAGCGCAACTCAGAAATATCGAAACAGAGTGGAATAGAATTAAAAAACTATATGATGATAATGCCGTCAGTAAATCGCAGTACGACGCAATTACGACTCAGCGAGATGCCGCCCGAGCGAACGTAAAACAACTGGAAGCCGCTGTATCTACAGCTAAAAAACAATTAGAGGATACCCAAATCAAAGCCCCGATCGCCGGAATTGTTTCCTCGCGCTTATTGGATGTTGGTGATCAGGCGGCGCCTCAAATACCGGTTTTCACCGTTGTTGAAATGGATGATGTAAAAATAACCATAGACGTCATTGAATCTCAATTCAATAAAGTAAAAATCGGACAAAGAGCTTACATTAATGTTGATACCTACCCGGATACTGTTTTTGTCGGGGAAATTTCTAAAATTAGCCCCACCTTGAATCTTATGACGAAAACCTCACCAGCGGAAATAATCATTTCCAACCCTGAACATAAACTCAGACCGGGAATGTTCGCCAGAGTTGATGTCATCACCGATATTCATAAAGATGCTTTGATAATCCCGAGATATTCTATTATCGAAAGAACTTCGCTGGAATATATCGGTGGCGATATTAGTTCAACTAAAACTATAGTAAACAAATATGTTTTTGTTGTAGAATCGGGAATTGCAAGAGAAGTAAAAATTGAAACAGGCATTGAAAACGGAAGAATAGTGGAAGTATTACAAGGGTTAAATGACAGAGATTTAATTGTTTCAATGGGACAGCATAATCTTTCAGATTCGACAAAAGTTGAGATTATTGAGAAAGGGAAAGCGATATGAGTTTATCCAACCTTGCAATTAAACGAGGTATTACCTTTACAATGATCTATCTAATTGTAATTGGATTCGGTATTTTCGGACTTACTCAATTAAAATTAGATTTATATCCGAATATCACCATACCAGTAGTCGGGGTAATGACCCAATATACCGGCGTAGGCCCTGAAGATATCGAGAATGTTATCACTCGTCCACTGGAGCAAACACTCGTAGCAGTTGAAAACGTTGATAAAATCATTTCGATGTCGAGTGTTGGTAATTCACTGGTAATATTGCAATTCGATTGGGATGCCGATATTGATCAATCGGAGATTGATGTCCGAAAAAATATAGATTTAATTCGAGATTATCTCCCTCCAGATGCATCGAATCCCATAACCATCAGTTTTGATCCGTCAATGACTCCCGTTATGCTTATTTCAGCCAGATCGGGTCAACTGGGTATGGCGGAATTAAGAAGAGTGATAGATGACGAGGTTAGGCCGCGAATTGAGAGACTAAAAGGCGTTGCTTCAGCCGCATCTGGAGGTGGATTAGAGCGACAAATTAAAGTCCTGCTTGATCCGCAAAAAGTTGCGGCTTATGGAATACCAGCCCAACAAATTGTTCAAAAGCTACAAATGGAAAACGTCCAGATTCCGGCCGGTGTTGTTGATGATGAATACCAAGAATATTCTGTCCGGACTTATGGGGAATATAGAACTGTTGAGCAAATAGCTAATACAGTAATCGGAAATGTTAGTGGTACACCTATTTATTTAAAGAATGTTGCGAATGTCATTGACGGTTATAAAGAACAAAGCCAGATTGTGCGGAACAATGGCGAAGACGCAGTTATGCTCTTTATCCAAAAACAATCAGATGCCAATACGGTGCAGACGGCAAGAGCAGTAGCAAAAGAATTGCCGAAAATAATGGAATTGGTCGGCAAAGATGTAAAACTTGAGATTGTCTTTGATTCTTCGGAATTTATTACAGAATCACTAAACAACTTGGTGAGTACCGGAGTCCAAGCATTTATTTTGGTTTTTCTGGTTCTATTATTCTTTCTTAGGTATATCAGAAGTTCTTTGATAACCGCGATCTCAATTCCGGTTTCTATCATAGTTACCTTTTTTGCAATGTATTTGCTCAATATGACCTTTAACGTCATAACTATGGCGGGCTTGGCTCTTGCTATCGGTATGTTGGTAGATAATTCGATAGTCGTTCTTGAAAATATATTTAGGCTTAAGGAAAAGGGGCTAGATATTAAACAAGCATCCGATGAAGGAGCAAATGAAGTTTCAATGGCGATCACGGCTTCAACTTTAACAACTATAGCAATTTTCGTTCCGGTTCTTTTTCTACCAGGGATTTCTGGTATTCTTTTCAAAGATCTAGTTATTGTTATTGTATCATCTTTGACTATTTCTTTGCTAGTTGCTTTAACTTTAATCCCATTATTATCTACGCAATGGTTAAAGGGCGAGAAAAAGAAGTCAAAATCAAAGGTCCTTAGAAGAATGGATTCCGTAATTGATAATTTTCTTCAAGGACTTCATGATAGATATGTAAGAATATTAGATTATTTTCTCAGCCATAAGAAGGTATTTTTAATTGGATTGATCGTAATTTTCGTGATAACTATTTTAATGTTTCCATTTCTGGGTGGTGAATTTTTACCAGAGGCGGACAGATCCAGTATTAGAATAAGTGTCGAAAGAGAAACCGGGGCATCTTTAGCCTCAACGGATAAGACATTCAGAGAAATAGAAAAGATAATCAGAGAAGAGGTGCCGGAAGCCGAGAATATTCAGGTTAACTTCGGAGTTGGCGAAGGCGTTACTGCGATTATAGCAAGTTCTAATTCTGGTAATATTACAGTTCGCTTACTTGATGTAGAAGAAAGAGAGAGATCTTCCTTCGAAATTCAAGACATATTAAGAGAAAGATTTCAAAAGATTCCAGGTGCTAACATTACCATTGCTAGTGGTGAAGAAGCTACCTCTATGTTAGGTGGTGGTATCACTATCAAAATCTTCGGTTATGATAGATTAGTTGCCAGGAATTTGGGTGACCAGGTAGCGGAAATGCTGAAAGGCGTAAAAGGAGTTGTTGACGTTACTAAAAGTTACAACCTTCCCAAACCTGAGTATCAGATTATAATTGACAGGGATAAAGCCTCTGCATTTGGTTTGAGTACTTATCAGATTGCCAATATAGTCGGAACGAGCATCAGAGGAACTCGGGTTACTAGATTTCGTGAAGGTGGAGATGAATATGATGTAATAGTTCAATTAGATGAGCAGTTCAGAAAATCTCAGGCTGATATCGAAAATCTATATATTACTACTCCGACCGGGGCTCAATTTCCATTAAAAAATATTGCCAGAGTTTTACCTGGAGCCGGTGAGGAATCAATAAGCCGAGAAGATCAGGAAAGAAGAGTTAGTATATCTTGTTCAGTTTCTGGTAGAGACATCCAAAGTGTTACAAGAGATATAACTGCTGGTTTGAGAAATATTAACTTCCCACCTGAATTTAGATGGGAAATAGGCGGCGCCGAGGAAGAAAGGCGCGAGGCTTTTTTGTATCTCTATATCGCTCTAGCTGCGGCTGTGATACTCGTCTATATGGTAATGGCTTCCCAATTTGAATCTTTGATAGATCCATTTATCATCATTTTTACTATTCCGCTGGCGATGATTGGAGCAATCTGGTTGTTATTCATAACTGGAACACCCATGAGTGTTATGGCATTGGTTGGATGCGTTCTATTAGTAGGTATTGTCGTCAATAATGGAATTGTATTAGTTGACTATATAAATCAATTAAGGTACAAACATAATTATCATCTGTGGATCGCTATTCTGGCAGGGAGTAAGAGACGATTAAGACCTGTATTAATGACCGCACTAACCACTATTTTGGGAATGTTGCCGCTGGCATTAGGCCTCGGCACCGGTGCAGAATTATGGGCTCCGATGGCTATCGCAGTGATAGGCGGATTAACCTTTGCCACGGTATTCACCTTAATTTTAATACCTATTATATATCTTTTCTTTGAACAAATTGCTTTGAAACGAAAGATAAAGAAGGGGAAAGTTGAAGCAGAACCAATTGGAAGACCCGAAGGTTTTGACATCAATTTAGTAAAATAAAAAAATCCAGTAAAAATCGGGTAGAGCAACGAGATGGTTTGATTCTACCCGATTTTCATTTTAAATTTGCGAGACAATTGGCAGGGTAATAAATGAAGTATTGTGATTTAACTTGTGAATATGCGGAATTTCCGGATAAACTGTCTGATGGCTCAGCAACCTGTCAGACTTTTATTGCAATTCATTGCAAACTTCTTGATAGATTAGTTGATAAAAATGGAATTTGTCCGGCTGAACAAAGTGCGACCGACAAATCAGTTAATAAAGGCCGATGACGTAGATGTTGTTATTTCTATTCACTAAAAGTTTACATAGCTGGAGTGGATTTTGGCTTACGGCTGTGGATATTAACTGATGGCCGAACGACAATTCCCCGAAAAACTTCTCGAGAAAATCCGAACTGCCCCGACTGATCCAGGTTGTTATATTTACCGTAATTCAGCCGGTAAAATTATTTATATTGGAAAAGCCAAAAACATTCGTAATCGAGTAAGATCTTATTTTATTGGAGGTTATAAAGAACCTAAAACCGCCGCATTGGTTAATAATATTGCTGATGTCGAGTATATTCTGACTAATTCGGAGATCGAAGCTCTGATTCTCGAAAATACTCTAATTAAGACGCATCACCCAAAGTATAACATCTTTTTTCGGGACGATAAAACTTACCCATACGTTCGCATTACCAATGAACCTTTTCCGCAAGTTTTTATAACTCGTAGCGTTGTGCGAGACGGCTCGAAATACTTCGGTCCATATACCGATAGTCGTCTCCTGCGTGATACTCTCGAAATCATCAAAAACATTTTTCCTATTCGAAGCTGCAAACACCATTTGAATGATAAAACCATTGCTAACGGGCACATCAAAGTTTGCCTCGATTATCATATTAAAAAGTGCGAGGGCCCTTGCCAGAGGCTGGTTTCGGCCGAGGAATATAATCGTATGATCAACCAGGTGATCGCGTTTTTAAACGGGCGAACCGAAGGGTCTATTGAATATTTTGAGGAAAAAATGAAAACTGCCGCGGCGAGTCTGCAATTTGAAACAGCCGCGGCTTATCGTGATAAGATTTCCATTCTTATGAATTATTCCAATCGTCAATCAGTCGAGTTGAATGATGAACTCGATCGCGACTTAATCGCCGTTCTGAAAGAAGCCGAAAATTGTTGTGCTGTCATATTTCGGGTCAGGCAGGGAAAGTTGATCGGTCGCGATAAATTTTTACTGGAAGGAACCGAAAACTATGATTACCCGGCAATTACTCACGATTTGCTCCTGCGCTATTATGATAATGCAACCAGTATCCCATCGGAAGTATTGCTAAACTATCTACCGGAAGAACAAGAAATGCTTGAAAAATGGCTTATGTCTCAAAAAGGTGCCCGAGTCAGTATCCTCCAGCCGCAACGAGGCGATAAAGCTCGATTGATGAAAATGGCTATCCGCAACGCTGAATTGCAAATCAGTGAGTTGCAAATGAAACAGAGCCAGAAAACCGAATTCGTGCCGAAATCGCTGGTTGCTCTCCAGAATGAACTTCGACTAAAAGAATTACCGAGACGGATTGAGGCTTTTGATATATCTAATATTGGCGGTAAATTTGCCGTCGGTTCTATGATTACATTTATCAACGGCGTCGCGAAAAGCAGTGAGTACCGGCGATTCAAAATAAAAACTGTAACCGGAAGTAATGATTATGCTATGTTAGCGGAAGTTGTTCGGCGCCGATACACACGTCTTCTTCGTGAGGAAAAGCCTCTACCGCATCTGATTCTAATAGATGGTGGAAAAGGTCAACTGAATGCCGCTGTTACTGTATTACAGGAATTGAATTTATCCGCAATTCCTGTAATTGGTCTGGCAAAAAGACTGGAAGAGATATTTATACCGGGGAATGATGAACCAATATTATTAGCGCGCAACAGCCTGGCACTCAGCCTTTTACAGCGAGTAAGGAATGAGGCACATCGCTTTGCCGTCACCTATCATCGAAAAATACGTGGAAAAGGCGGAATTTCTACCAAACTCGATGAAATCCCGGGCTTGAGCCAGAATACCAAAAAGGCTTTACTGCAACATTTTAAAACGATCGCCAATATAAAATCCGCCAGTACGGAAGACTTGATGAATGTTAAGGGGATTGGGCTAAAAATCGCTCAAAAAATAAAACAATATCTATAAAATAGGAATTTAAATGAAGATTAATGGATTGAATGTCAGCGATTTAGCTGATGAATTTGGGACTCCGCTTTATGTTTATGATTTTGATCGTATTAAAGACAATGCTCAGCGTTTGCGGAGAGCTTTTGATTCTGATGAAATTGAAACTGCCTTTTTTTATGCTGTGAAAGCGAATTCGCATCCCGCAATTGTACAACTGTTGAAAGATTGTGGTTATGGCTGTGACTGTGTCAGCCCAGGTGAAATCGAAATTGCTTTGAAAACTGGAGTAAAACCATCAGATATAATCTTTGCCGGAAATTACGAAAGCATGGAAGATTTCAATGTTGCCGTCCAAGCGGGAGTAAATATCATTTTGGATGATATTACTTCGCTGGATCGTTTGTTACGAATTCATTGTCCTGAGGTAATAAGTTTTCGGATTAATCCAGGGAAGGGGAGAGGTAAGTACGAACAAATTACCACCGGTGGTGAGAAGGCTAAATTCGGTGTGCCCCACGAAAAAGCGTGGCTCGCTTATGAAAAAGCCCGTCAGGTAGGGATTGAACGGTATGGGGCTCAAATGATGACTGGTTCCGGTATTCTTGACGAAGAACACTTCCCGCGAATGCTGGAATTATTACTGAACATCTTAGGCCAAATCCACCAAAAACTCGGGATAACTTTTGAATACGTTGATATGGGTGGCGGATTCGGAATACCTTATTATGGAGACGAGCATGAACTTGATATTCAATGGGTTGGAAGAGAATGCCTCAAGGTGCTTAAAGCCAAGTCCGAAAGTTTATCAATTGGCAAACCGGCTTTACATTTAGAACCCGGTCGTTACCTCGTCGGCGACGCCGGTTACTTGTTGACACGAGTTCTGGGAATTAAGGAAAGCTATCAGACATTTGCCGGACTGGATGCTGGATTTAATACCTTGATTCGTTCAGCACTTTACAAAGCCCAGCATCCGGTTATTGTCGATGGCAAAGAAGATGAAAAAGAACTCTATCCGATTAATCTTTGTGGTCAGATTTGTGAAAATACAGATATTTTCACCGTAGGGCGGCCTTTACCTAAGTTAGAAGAAGGCGATTTGCTAATTTTTACTCAGGCTGGTGCTTACGGAAGTACTATGTCAATGACCTATAATCACCGACTTCGTCCAGCCGAAGTAGCTATAACTGATGGCAAGGCGATTGAAATTACTCGACGCGAGACAATGAGTGATTATTGGAGTCGAATTACGTATCCGATACTTCTTTGACAATTAACACATTACTGGAGTAATCAATGGCTATCCAGATTGAACCGGAAGTTAACCTGCAAACTGCTATTCAACACGGTTTAACTGAGGAAGAGTGGAATAAGGTATTAAAGATTTTAGAACGGACGCCTACCTACACTGAACTGGGCATTTTTTCAGTGATGTGGAGTGAACATTGTAGCTATAAAAATTCGATAGCTTTGATTAAAACTCTGCCCAGAAGTGGAAAGCACCTTTTAGTTAACGCTGGTGAAGAAAATGCTGGTTTAGTTGATATTGGTGATGGGCTGGCGATTTGTTTTAAAATTGAGAGTCACAATCATCCGTCAGCAGTTGAGCCATTTCAGGGAGCGGCGACTGGCGTTGGAGGAATTTTACGGGATATTTTTACCATGGGCGCTCGGCCAATCGCTTCACTCGATTCGTTACGTTTTGGGCCATTGGAGGCGCCACGCAACCGCTATCTCTTCGATAACGTGGTAAAAGGAATCGCCCATTATGGCAATTGCATCGGCGTGCCGACCGTAGCTGGCGAAATTTATTTCGAGGATTGCTATACAGAGAATCCATTGGTTAATGTTATGACTATTGGCTTGGTCAAACATAAAAATGTCGTTAGCGCTGTTGCCAAAGGAGAAGGAAATACCGTAATGATAGTCGGCTCTTCTACAGGAAGGGACGGCATCCACGGAGCAACTTTTGCATCCGTTGAATTAACTGAAGAATCTGAGAATCGGCGTTCTTCAGTTCAGGTTGGAGATCCCTTTACCGAAAAACTATTGCTGGAGGCTACTCTTGAACTTGCCAAGCAGGATTTTTTAATCGGCATTCAAGATTTAGGTGCGGCTGGAATTGCTTGCTCGACTTCCGAGATGGCAGTGCGCGGCAAATCCGGAATGATTATTAACCTTGATTCTGTTCCTCTCCGTGAACCGGGTATGAGCCCCTATGAAATTATGTTGTCTGAATCGCAAGAACGGATGTTAGTTGTCATTCGAAAAGGTTTTGAAGAAGAAACTAAGGCGATTTTTGAAAAATGGGATTTAAACTGTGTCAAAATCGGTAAGGTTGTTAATTCTGGTAATTTGGATATTTTTATGAATAATAAAAAGGTCGCTTCTCTGCCCGCGTGGCATCTGGTGTTGGGTGGCGGGGCACCGGTTTATGAGCGAGAAACCAAAGAACCGGCTTATTTGAAAAAAGTGCAGGGGCGTAATTTGAAAAAAATACCCGAGCCTAAAGACTACAACAAGGTGCTTCTGCGGATATTATCGTCGCCGAATATCGCGGATAAATCCTGGGTTTATCGGCAGTATGATTATTCCGTGAGATCAAATACAGTTGTCAAGCCCGGTGGTTCAGCCGCAGTTATTCGTATTAAAGGAACTCGTAAAGCACTGGCTATCAAAACTGATGGGAATGGTCGTTATACTTATCTCAACCCGTATAAAGGTGGTGCGATTGCCGTCGCCGAATCGGCTCGAAATGTTGTCTGTTCCGGTGCGCGACCGATTGCGATTACCAATTGTCTAAATTTTGGTAATCCATACGACCCAGAAATTTATTATCAATTTAAAATGGCGGTGCAGGGCATCGGTGATGCCTGTCGTGTTTTCGATACGCCGGTAACTGGCGGCAACGTCAGTTTTTATAACGAATCTCCTAAAGGAGCCATTTTCCCGACGCCAGTAATTGGTATGGTTGGTCTGATTGAAGATCTTAAAAACGTGACTACCCCCTGGTTTAAAAACGACGGCGACTTTATCATTTTATTAGGAGCCTTAAAAGGCGAACTGGGGGGAAGTGAATATCTAAAAGTGGTTCATAACATTATCGCTGGTGATGCTCCTGATATAGATTTAACGTTTGAAAAAAGAATCTTTAATGCTACCTTGGAAGCAATTCAAAAGGGGATTGTGAATTCAGCAATAGATATATCGGACGGCGGTTTGGCTGTGGCTCTGGCAGAAGCTTGCATCTCCAATCCTGAAAAACCGCTTGGCGCCTCAGTCTATATTTCGCGCAAACTTAGAAATGATGAACTGTTTTTTGGTGAAAGTCAATCAGTTATCCTCATATCCATCAGTGAAAAATATTTACTTGATATAGAACGAATTGCCTCTAAAAATATCATCCCAAGTGTGACAATCGGACGCGTTAAAGACAACGGTCGTTTGACAATTAATAATATTATTGATTTACCTTTAACTGAACTGCAGAAAGCCTATACCAGAACCATTCCAGGTTTTATGGATATTTAATAGAATCCACAAATATTTTAGTAAAATTAGAAAATTAGTCTGAATAGCCGTTCGGATTTTTCTTCTGCCAGTTCCAGGTATCTCGACACATGTCATCTAAGTTTCGTTCTGCTTTCCAGGCAAGTTCGCGATTGGCTTTGCTCGGATCGGCATAACATTCGGCAATGTCTCCCGGGCGTCTGCCAACGATTTTATAAGGAATTTTTCGTTGAGACCATTTCTCAAAAGTTGTAATTACATCCAGCACACTATATCCCTGGCCAGTACCTAAATTGTAAATGCAATAACCTGGTTTTGTTGATAATTTATCCAATGCTTTTAAATGTCCCTGGGCTAAATCAACAACGTGAATATAATCTCGTATACCGGTACCATCTTTGGTGGGGTAGTCATTTCCATAAACCTTTAAATAGGGGAGACGTCCTACCGCGACTTGAGAAATATAAGGCATTAAATTATTAGGAATGCCATTAGGATCTTCGCCGATTAAACCGGATTCATGAGCACCAACTGGATTGAAATACCGTAATATAATAACATTCCAATCCGGATTAGCGATTTGAATGTCTTTTAGAATCGTTTCAATAATATATTTGGTATTACCATAAGGATTTGCAGGTTTGATCGGGAAATCTTCGGTAATTGGAACTGATGTCGGATTGCCGTACACGGTAGCGGAAGAACTGAACACGATGTTCTTGACATCGTATTTAATCATCATCTGGCAGAGGTTAATCGTTCCCGTAATGTTATTATAATAGTAAAGCAGAGGCTTTTGGACGGATTCACCGACAGCTTTCAGACCGGCAAAATGGATTACTGCTTCGAATTGATTAGAAGAAAATACTTTTTCAAGTTCAATGATATTACATAGGTCAATCTTATTGAATATCAATTCCTTACCAGTTATAGTCTTAACTCTTTTTATAGACTCTATTTTGCTATTGGAAAGATTATCAATAACCGTTATCTCATGGTTTTGATTCAACAATTCGACCAATGTATGGCTTCCGATATACCCAGCACCGCCTGTTAATAATATTTTCATAGTATGTCCATTTTAGTTGCTAATTTCTCCAATTATTCCAATAGGAATTGGGGGAAATGAGATTCCAAACTGAAAATTATCCATCTCGCCAATTCCTATAAAAAAACCTGGTTTATAATTTTTAAATCCAATTATGCCCGGGAATATTTCCAGACGAAGATTATAAAACTTAGGACCAAATAAAGTTAAAGATCCGAGTAATGAATTATTTCTATCATAGAAAAAAGCTACAGCGTAATCAAGGTTTGGAATAATAAAACGACTATCATATTCTTCATTAGGCGTTAATTTAGCTACAACAGCACCGGCAGAGAATGATATCGCATCAGTTTCATTTATGGTATGGCTAATTCCAAAAGTAGAGACAACACCCCAATAGCCAAAAAGCGCATTTTTATCAGTCGTTTTTAACTTAATCTTTGTGGCATATTGCTGGCCGGCATTCTCTAAAAAATAGTTATTAGGATTAAAATAGGGATTCAGCGACCAATCGTAAATCGGTATTTTAGTTGAGAAAAATTCTTGTCCTGCTTTTGTACTGAAAAGTAATATTCCTAATGGATTGAATATTAACATATCTGAAATCGGATCTACATTAGTGCCTGAATATGAACCATTTTCAACGATTTCATTTACCAATTGATATGATATTGTAGTTATTATTGATAATAGATTAGGATTCGGATATTCATGGTAATCATACCATTCAGCTAATTTGCGATATTGCATACCATTGCCAATCAAATGTAAACCGATGTTGGGTAAAAATTGGGATTCATTTTTATTTACTTCAAGGTTAAATATTTCACGATTTAAAAAATTTTTAACGCCATAATTTCTAATATTATCTATAGGATGCAAAACATTATCAACAACATTATTAAAACCGGTTTTATATGGCTGGTCAAAAATATTTTTATTGTGAGCACCATTTCGCAAAATATCAAACGAACCATTGATGAACAAACTAATTGGATTAAAAATTGATTCAGAGCCGTAATCAAGGTCAGGATTGTAGAAATAATATTCATAATCATCACCGCTGGCATTGATTACAAAAATTAACATTAACAAAATAATTTTTTTATACATATCATATAACTGGGAATTTAATCAACAATGGCATAATTCAAAATGAATTGAATGATACTTACAAATGTTTAAAAATGCTCTAAAATCAATATACGCATAAGATATATTATGTATAGTTGCAGATAAATTTAAAGAAGTTATATATAGGATAGAATTGATTTTCCTCTTCCTACCTTCTGTTATACTATTAATGAATTATATTCTTGGACTGTGTTTTTATAAAATGCTATTATTAGTAATAACAATTCTCTGAATATCAATTAATTATTGAAATATAATTTATTCTTTAATAACGAAATACTTGAAGAATAATTCTTTAGATAATTTTGCACCTTTTTCACTTAATGATAAAGTTGCTGATTTATCTTTAGGGTCACTAATTAAACCTTTTTGATATAAACGATCCAAAGCCTCAAAGTCAAATCCTTTCCATGCCTTAGTACCATATTGATCAGATGAACTAGTAAGAAATAAAAGAGCTAAAATCATATTATCGACTTCATCTTTGTCGTATTTCATTTATACAATCCTAATTATTTGGTGCATTTAATGTATTTTTATACATTCTCTCTGGAAAATTATTCGGTTGTAAATCAATAAAAACTTTGTGGCCTTTAAATTTCTCTATAATTTGAAAGGCATCATAAAGTTCTTCAGTAACGGTATAGGCTTTATAATCGAGAATATTATCATTAATGGTTATAATTTGATAGACTTGTGTATTTTCTGCCGCACGATCCATCCAGCGGATTTTATTAATATTATATAATTTTGGGCCGCTGACTGAAACAACATAAACCGGTCCTGTTGGATCATTAGGACGAATAGTCAAACGCTCTGGATTATTACCGCGTGCATAAGTGTGGTCATGACCGGTAAGAATTAAATCTACCTTATATTTTTTGAAAATTGGATTCCAGGTATCACGAAGTTCCTGATAATCACGACCTTCAGCTCCGCAATAAATGGGATGATGGAAGGCTACAACCGTCCATTTATTAGGGTTATTTTTCAAAATTTCTTCCAACCATTGCGCCTGTTTCTCTAACTCAAAATTGGAATTAAGTACAATCACACGCAAGCCCTGAAAATCGAAATAGTAATTAGTCTCAGGAAGTTCCTCGATTCCGTTTAAAGGTAAAGTGAATTGCGGCCGCCAGTATGGCATAAAAAATTGCTCGCCCCAATTTCCATCATAATATTCATGGTTACCGATTGCTGGCATAATCGGAACCGTGGCATTGATCCAGCCGGCGGCTGTGAACCATTCATTTAAAGCCGGATAGTCACGAGCATTATTGACTAGATCACCGCCATGAATGATAAACCGCGCATCCGGCGCATTTTTATATGCAGTGCGGATCGCTCGTGACCATAGAGAAAGTACATCTTCTTGCCCATCGCCTAAGTAAATAAATCGAAATGGTTCTGGTTTTTTACTCGCAGTGCGGAATTGAAACCACTCACTCCATCGCTTGTCTGAACCAACCCGGTAAATATATAATGTATTTGATTGCAAACCGGTAAAAGTTACCGAATGATAATTGGCGCTTTTTCCATCGAAATTAAGGAGCTCGGTCTTGGCAGGTATTCGCTTGGCTTGATAAACAAAGTTAGGCGATGCATCGGCTAGCGCTATCTCACCATAAGCAGATTTAATGCTGGTGTCTGTGCGCCAGGTTACCGATTGAGTGCTGGTGGGATCATCACTCCAGGAAAGAATTAGATGGTCGGGATATTGAGTCGGATCGGGATAATAAGCCGCCCGTGATGTGTCCCGAGCAACTAAAATTGGAGAGAATTGCCCCAGAACCAATATCATCATAATTAACTGCGGCAGATTTAAATAATTTATGATCGTTCTATTGGTTTTTCGCATGAATGGATAAAACCTTTTGTACCTCTACCATTTTGTTTGTTTGATAATTTTCATATAGTTCATATAACGTTTTGCTAATAAAAGAAGTTGCCGAAGACAATTTGGGAAAATCTTTGATTTCCCTTTTATCCAATGTTATATGAAGTGACGGTTTCATTTTATTTTATACAACTCCAAAATATCTAAGATACATTTATCATTGGTTTGAGTACCAATATTATTAAAATTATTAGAAAATATTATTTCCATAAGGTTATTCCTTTGTTCCTTGTTTAGTGAATTGATGGTATCATCTAATGTATTTCTATTACCATTATTTAAATGAATATTCCTATAAATTATGAAATTTTCTGGCAACATGAGTATCTTTATAAATTCTTTTGCATCTTTTCCGAATGCCTTTTCAAAGAATTGCTTTTTAGGACCAACTACCCCATGAGTGGCGAGTAATATACATTGGACACCCCGTAAGTATTTTCTATTCCAATATTTTCCTACATATTTTCTGTTTTTACAAAACTCACCAGTTATTGGAGAATATTTCATTGGAAACGACCATATCTTACTTTTATATCTGTTACTCTCAAACTCCTCATTTAATTCAACATTAATCTTTAGCCTTTCATAGAAATCTTCTGGAGTATCCTTAAAATTAAATAATATATAATTAGATAAAGTTTTAATTCCACACTCTGCTGCTAATCTTACTTTTTCAATATAAATATCTTTATATTTAATATCGTCAAAAGCTATGCGTAAAGGTTTAATTGCAATTTCACTTAATAACCTCATTTTTTCTTTTGTGAGCAGTCTAGAATCTATGCCTTGATTGAAATCTACATAACGATTTAAATAAACCTTTTTGCCATTTTCATTTAGAATATACTTAGCCCCTCTTTCAAAACCAATGGATTTTATTTCATCAATTATTTTTGGAAATTCTTCAGATGCCAAAATATTATTGTCTAACAAAAGCAAATTTCTTTTTTCACCAAAATTGTCCTTTATAGCTTTTACTTGCTTAGCAATTGATATGCTGTTTGTAAAATGTGGTTCAATTATTGGTACTGCACAAAATTTGCATTTTCTAATACAACCTCTTGTAGCATAAGCAATATATGAATCATCTATTGGATAAAAATATTCTAAGAAACGATTAGATTCTTGGCATATGATTGAGTAATCTGGAAGAATATAATCTATCTTATCATCATCTTTATAACCCAATTTTCCTTTTTCATTTAATAAACCTTCAATTATAGTTACATTAATCTCATTTTGTATTTCCCTTTTCATTAAGGTAGCCATTACACCACCAACAAAAATATGAGATGGATGTTTAACACTTTTGCTATAAAATTTTATTGTCTTAATAGTTTTATTCCAATAAAAGGTGAACAAGGTTGAGATATATATTCTATCCCAAATCTGTCCTTTTAATTCTGCAGAACAACCTTTACAAAAAACTACTTTATCCCCTTTTTGCTTATGATAGGTAGATATCTTCATTAATCCCAGAGGTGGATATTTATTTTTATAATCAGGTTCTATAAGTAAAATATTTTTCATAATGGATAATTACTTCTGATCTTTTATTCCTACTTTCTTACAAAAACTATTAACTTCTCTGTAAAATTTCTCTAATATATATTTTTTGTTTTTATCAGTTTTAATATCTTCTTTAATTTCCTCAATATTTTTTATTGAACGAGACTGTAGTATAGTTGTAACCTTCTTAATATTATTATAAAAACTATCTGCATGCTCAGGGTGCCTATCCTTTGTCGTTTCAAGAGCATCGTTAAAGTCAACTTTATCATCAAAGAATTCTTTTTTTGCTTTTTTATCTTTCAAGATTTTAGGTAAATCTCTAATTTCTTCCCCTCGTTTAAATCGGTCTTCTTTAATTGCTTGAATAGTATTAGGGATAATAGTTGGTTCTTTAGATGCTAATTCTTTAATTTTCTTGTTTTTGACAAGTTCATAAAAATAACTAAATTTATCCAAAGTGTAGACATTGTTTGCTACCATTAAGTCATAAGCCTCAATGTGGTCTTTTACGAACTTTTCTGTTTGTGATATTGAATCTGCAATGTCTTTTAATGAATAGCTATACTCAGTATTCATCCTTTTCAAATAGGCAGCTTTTTCATAAGTATCCCATTGAGTTTTACCTTTAATATGCCAGGTGCCAAGAATGGAAAATACAACCTCATTTGATGTTTCCTCTGGTATTATTCTGGCTCTAATATACGACCATTTAAGCATACCGTCTTCATCATTTTTCTTTTCAGACTTTTTATATAAGTGTCTATATGCACATAATCTTGAATTTCCTTCTAATACAATATTTCCTTTGACTAATATTTCATCTATAAGACCACCATCTCGTTCGATATCTTTAAATAAATCTTTTACAGAATCCTTTTCCCACAATTCCTTTTCTATATCTTCATCTGATATGTCCCTATCCCTACATTTTTGTTTAATTATTGCATTTACTCTTGGGTTTTCTTTCCAATAATTTAATTTGAAAATATTAATTTCCTCTATTCTGGTTTGAATTTTCTGTCCAATTACTACAATTTCATTTTTGCTTTTTCTGTTCATTTTATTGTTCTCCCAAGATATTTAATATTTCTTCCTTAGTCAGATATTCCTGTTTCTCAATATTTTCAATATCCCCCTGAACATATTCAGCCAATTTGTGTTTTTTGTAGATTATTTCGTCTATGTATTCATCAATTGTACTTTTAGCGATAAGTTTATAAATTTTACATTCCTTAGTTTGAGATATTCTATGGATTCTATCTTGTGATTGAAGATAATCTACTAAATTAAAATTTCTATCAAGATATATTGCATTGTTTGCAGAAGTAAGTGTTAATCCTTCTCTCGCTGCTGATGGATTTGCAATTAAAATCATAAACTCATTATTATTTCTAAATTGCTTTACTATTTCATTTCTTTTTTCAATAGGAAGATCTCCATATAATATCAACGAGCCGAATTTTTTATATCGTTTATAAAGGATTCTAATATTATCTACAAAACAACTCCAGACTATTACTTTTTCTTTCTGCTCTAATATGCTTTCGATTAGTGTATCTAACAATGGAAATTTTGCTGGTGTTTCATTATATGCCTTATCAATCAAAAATGGATTGCTGGCAATTTGAGCTAACCTTAATAACTTTTTTAATAACACATTTGATTCATCAATTATTTTTTCACCCTCTATGTTAGTAATCTCAATATAGAGTTCCTTTTTTAATTGGGCATAAATTTTCTTTTGTTGTCCTTCTATTTGAACATATTTATCAATATATATTTTTTCAGGTAGTTCTAACACATCTTTTTTTAATCTTCTTATCGAATTTGATAGAATGATTTCTCTTAAATTATTAAACCTGGCTTCCTGTTCAGGCAAATTATCGCCTTTTAGATTGATAGAATATGTTTTCTCAAATTTCTTATAATCATCTCCTAAGAGATTCCCATTATCCAAGAAATAAAACTGTGTCCATAAATCCAATGGTTTATTAGCAATCGGAGTCCCTGTAATTATAATTCGTTTCGTTGCCAAATCTTTCAAGTCTAATGTAGCTCTGGTTATTTTTGCATTAGGATTTTTTATCTTATGCGATTCATCTAAGACTATTGCCATTTTTCTTATTTTCAAGAACATTTTTAACCGTTCAACTTCTCCAATAACACTTTCATAATTTATGATATAAAAATGGGAATATCCCATAAATTTTAGTCCTTTTTCGTTAGCATTACCTCTTAATACAATGTATTTTAAATGGCTGTGAGTTTCAATCTCATCTTTCCAATTTTCAATCAAATGTTTTTTACATATTATCAATGCACCATCTATAATTCCTTGTTCCATGTTATTACATAATGCTTCGATTACTATTTTTGTTTTTCCAAGTCCTTGTTCATCAAAAAGGGGGACACTTATCTTGCTTGTAATATATTCGATCGCCTCTACTTGATGTGGAAATGGTTTTGTCTTTGGACTATAGTTAAAATTATATCTCTTCTTCATAAGGTAAAAGCTCCTCAGGGATACGAATTATTTCAATTTGTTTTTGATTCACAATCCCTAATTCTATCAATAATTTTTCTAAATTTTCTTTAGCATTCAAAGGAATTCCCAAAACTAATTTATTCCCAGAACTTAATCTTACGATTGTAAGAAAATCAATTATTTGATTTTTTGTTCTTTCAGAGAAAATGTCAGTTTTAGTTTTAGCTTCACCTATACAGAAGAACATATTATCTTTTTCACCAATAATATCTGGCTTGTGATTTATAATTTTGGGTGGAATATCAAACTTCTTTGTATCAATATCCTGGTATTTTCCTTCTAAATATATAATTCTGAACCCATCTTGCCTTATTTTTCTGGCAATTGCAGATACGATAAAGTTATGTTTTTCTGATGCCATTCTTTTCCTTTTCAATTATTTTAACAACTTTTTGGCTCCATTCTGCCAGTTCTCTAATCATTTTTTCTTTTTCGCTATTATCTTCATTAATGATTTCATCAAGTTCTTGTGAATTTATTTCTTTTAGTCCTTCAATAACATTTTCTATGTCTTTATAAAAAGATAATACGAGGTGTGGCTTTTTAAATTCAAGTATTTGCATAGCAGTATCAAATCCTTTATCAATAAAAGCTTTCTTTGTGTCTTCATTATCGAAAATATCTCTGAGTCTTCTAACATCTTGTCCAGTTGGTATCTTTTTTTTATCAGCAACCCAATCACAAAAATCTTTAACATCCTTTGAGTTTTTTTCCATCAGTCTTTGTAATTTTTTATCCTTAATATATTCTACAAAATAGCTGAATTTACTCACTTCATTTGGATCATCTCCATGAGCTGGAAGATATTGCTCTTCCATTATTTTATAGGCATCGATATTTTCTCTAATCTGTTTCTCTGTCATTTTTGTTTGTTTTTCAAGCCTCTCTATAGACCAACCATCCTCATCCCAAAGGTTATGTAAATATTTTGCCTTTTCATAAGCATCCCATTCAGTTGTACCTCTCAAATGTGATTGAAGTCTTATAAAATTTTTCTGTTTCTCATCAATCTCATATGGTAATATATTACACAAAATTGTTTTCCATTTATTTTCATAGGGTTCTTCCTGTTGTAGCTGTTGATAAATTACAACTCTTGTATTACCTTCTATCACTTTATATTTTTTATCTTGCTCATCTTTCACAGGTTCTATCCAAATGGGATAAACAATACCTTTGTTATTATGTATAGAATCCTTTAATTTTCGGAAAGCCTCTGGTTTTTTATTTGTCAAAGCAAATATAATCTGGTCTCTTGTCAAACTATCAATAACTTGATTATCTCTAAAAAAACTAATTCTCGGGTTTAATTCATCTAATTCAAGTTTATCTATTTCAATTTGCTCCGATCTTATTATTGCTTCTCTTCCATCTATTGGAATTATTAATTCATTCATATAAACCTCCAATGCTTTTTTCAAAAACCGCCATTTCATATAACATTTTATTTTAGACAATTAATGTAATTTTAACAAATTCATTAGTCTATTGAATTCTGTTAGGATTTTTTTATTATAATTTATCAACTAATTTTATCTATGTAGATTAGTGCTTTCATTACACCGTCCCGATAATTAGCAACCAGTTCGAATGCTTCGGCAGTTTTTTCAAGTGGAAAATGATGCGTCGCTATTGCATTCATATTTACCCGATGGCTTTTTAATAAATCGATAGCTTTTTGAGTGCAACGGACTTGGCGACGGACATTAATTATGGTGATCTCCCTACGTCGAAGCTCATGAATTGGAAATGAAATTTCATCCATTTCAGGGATGCCAACCAATACTAGAATTCCACCTGGTTTGAGCAATTGAACTGCCTGACTAATTGCTGTTGTATCTCCGCTACATTCATAAACGACGTCCAGTTGTAGAGGCTCTCGTTTATTAATTTCGCTAACTACATCAGTTAAATCTGGATTACCGCGCCACTCAGGATTTAATTGTTGGGCAAAATCGAGGCGTTCTTGAATTTTATCAGTTACATAGATATTACCGACATTTTTTATTCGCAAGATACAAAAAACTGACATACCAATCGGTCCGACTCCCAGAATAGCAACATTAGCATTATCCGGAAGCCGGGATCTTGCGACGGAATAAATCGCAATCGCCAGTGGTTCGGATAAAACAGCCTGCTCGAAGGTCATTTTATCACTGATTGGATAGCAACAATTTTCCGGGAGCACGATATACTCGCATAAAGCACCGTTTAGTTGTTTTGGAGTACCCAGGAATTTCAGGTTGCGGCAGGTATTTTCACGACCTGAGCGACACTGGTCGCAATTAGCACAATAAACTGTCGGATCAATGGCAATCCGCTGACCGATTTTGACTCGAGTAACTTTATTCCCAACCCTTTCAACTACTCCAGCGGCTTCGTGCCCGATGATGAATGGAAATTGAATAACCTGCGATCCAATTTTGCCATTTTTATAATAATGGATGTCTGAGCCGCAAACTCCGACCATTTTAACTCGAATTAATACATCGGTATCATTTACAATTGTCGGATCGGAAACCTGTTGGATGGTGAATTGTCTGATCCCGGTGAGTAATACTGCTTTCATTATAATTAATTTTATCTTAAAAATAAAATTTATCTATGATTATCCAACCAGATTTTAATGATTTAAGAATGATCACAATAACTCGTTCCGCAGTTGTTCGCCACTCTTGGGTGACAATAAAGCCGGCGGAATGTCAAACGCAGTTCTCGCACCTATTGCGCTGGTTTGCGCTAAACGATAAGCCGCACGGGCATAGCAAACCAATACATTTCCGGTAAATTCAGGATTAGAATCTAACTTCAACGAATATTCAATAATGTGCTTATTCCCTGCTCCGGTATGTCCGCTCCGAATTACAAATCCACCGTGATTCATTTTTCTATGGTTCTTCTTAAATTCATCTTCGGAAATAAAATGGACAACCGTTTCATTCTCAATGAAATAGTTGGGCATATTTTTTATAGTATTTTCGATATAATCTTTATCCGCATTTTCTTCAAGCACGACAAAACATTCTCGGCGATGCATTTGACGAGTGGTCAACTGCGGATTGGCACCACTACGAACTGCCACAAGTGATTCCTCGATTGGTATGGTGTATTGGATAGCATTTTTGACACCTTTAATCCGCCGAATCGCATCTGAATGTCCCTGGCTAACTCCTTTTCCCCAAAATGTGTAACTTTTGCCATTAGGCAAGATTGCCTCGGCATACAATCTATTGATTGAAAATAACCCGGGGTCCCAACCTACCGAAATAATAGCCAAATGGCCATTATCGCGCGCGGCTTTGTCAACTTTAGCGAAATATTCCGGAATCTTGGCGTGCGTATCGAAGCTATCTACTGTGTTAAACAACGAAGCGAAAGCCGGTCCTTGCTTCGGCAAATCTGTGGCTGAACCACCACATAATATCATCACATCAATTGCTGATTGCATACTTGCTAATTCATTGGCGCTCAGCACCATAGTAGATTTACTTGCTGTTGTAATTTTAGCTGGGTCTCTTCTGGTGAAAATGGCTACTAATTCAATATCCGGATTCTGAGTTACAGCCTGTTCCACTCCTCGACCAAGATTTCCATAGCCGACGATACCGATTCTAATTTGTTTCAAAGGGATATTCCTTTCATTTTTATTTGTTGAGCTTTTTCCAGCCGTTTGGAATTCCATAATTATATATGATGTCAATAGCTTTTGAGCGCGATATTTCACCAGGATTGATACCTAACTTTCCTTCTGGGATAGCTACACCGAGTTCGGCGAAATACTCTTGCCATATCGGAAAAGTTTCTCCTGTACTTGGATCAACAAATGTCATTGGTTGCAGTTTAAAAAGTGACTGATTATCAGTCGATTTGAGAAAAGCCTTATAAATTACTTCAGAGCAATAATAGGCATCGTTTTCAATGTCGAAAAAATTGTCGTAAGGTTTACCAATAAGTTTTTGGGCTTCCTTTAATGCCGGTAGAATTTGGTGGCGATATTTCGGCTTGAGTCGGCCGACTAAGACTTTGGGATGATTTTGATTGTCATAACTTCTAGCTAAAAATTCAGCAAGTGGTGTTAAAGTGACTCCAGCAAGCACGGCTTCCAGCACAATGACATTGCCGCTGGAATCTTTGGTAACGATGCCTATATGGCTGAGATTTGCACCGTTGTAGCCTTTCGTAACGGTTTCAATCGCGTCATAAAACGGACTGCCGTCTAAATCTTGAAACATTAGGTCACCAACTTCCGGGCTAAACTCACTAGTTGGTTCCGATTGTTTTTTAGAACATATAGTAGCAAACAGGCAAAATGTCACGATCAATACAAGTAATTCTATTCTATATCTCATTTTCACGCCGTTATTTTAAGAAACAATGCGGCGAATTTCAAGCAAATTACAATCCCTAATTTCTCGGAATATTAAATCTCCGCAAGCTGATTTGAAAAATGGATGATTGATAGATTAATATTACCTACGAAACGGCGAAGGTATTTTAGAGCAACAAAGTCAGGAGAGTTATTCTCTTTAGGAAAGATAATGCCAATTATTTTGCAGGGTCTTTATCTATCCTGCGTCTAAACGAGAACCATCAAATTGTTATCAGCAAATCAGCAGATATGCATCTGAAATATCGGAAATATCGGAAAAGACCTGAAGTCTAATCACTTCTGCAAGACCAGTTTTTTCGTTTCTGAGTAGGCACCTGCCTGAATTTGGTAGAAGTAAATTCCACTCGGTAACCCCTTAGGCATCCATTGGACTTTATAATCTCCAGCGGTTTTAAATTCATTGATCAGTACATCAATCTCTTTTCCGGTCATATCGAAAATTTTCAGAGTTACAAGTTGATCTTCAGGAATTGAATATTTAATTACAGTGACGGGATTAAAAGGATTAGGATAATTCTGCTCTAGTTTAAATTCATAGGCAACCGAGGAATTTGCTAATTTTATGCCTGTTCCAGTAGTCAGAGTTTCTTCCGGACCTTCTTCTGCATCGGCGTTAGGAATGTAATCGGCGTCTGTAGTAAGTACAATTTTATCTACTTTAAACGCTTGTTCACGCATATAAAGATTAAAGGTATGTACGCCAGATGATTCAACTTCAATAGTTGCTTTCGGGTCGCCATCAGCCATTAAATAGCTGATCCAGTGCCACACATTGGAATATTGTTGCTCATCGAACTCCGGGTCAGTTGATACCCGAAACTGGATTGGATATTCTCCATATATTAAATAGTCAAGGCCAAACCAGACGGAATCATCATAACCATCGATGTGACAGGCGCGTAACCAAACATAGTGGGTGCCAGTTGTAATGAAGTTGACTGTGTAACTCATAAATGGAGCGCTATCCATAGCGTCATCTAAAGTCTTATGCCGAGTGAAAGATTGATCAATTGGCATAGCTTGCATTGCTCCAATACCAGAATAACCATCAGGCTCGGTAACCATCTCCCAATAAGATTCTTCGATAGGGTTCTCAATTTCTGTATAATTCTCTGCTTCCATACATACCAGACCATAATCACTCTGTTGTTGAAATTTGGCTTCTTGGGTATAAGCGGAGCTAATTAAACTGGTTACCCACAAAATACCCAATATTCCATTTCTCAAAGATTTTGTAATTTTTAACATTGTAATTCTCCTTCTTATAAATGTTTAAAAATTGGCGTTGCTTAATTAACCTTATAGCATCTTTTTTTCTGTCACCTCCTTCCGGACTTATTTTTCTTCATTAAACAAACCTCGATTCATAGGTAATTCTCCTCAATTCTTCCTCTGGTAATTATTTATTTTCATCTGATTTTATTTTAAAATATAAATTGAAAAATAAAATGGATTATTTGGGTTTTGATTTGTATAATTTGACACAAAACTCGATTTAATCAGCATAGTCGAATTTTAATTATTTGACTTAATTTGAGGTTATTCAGTAAACGTTAATTTACTATAATCGCTTAGAAAATATTTTTATTTATGATCAATATCCGTTTTATCAGCATAAAAGAAATAGTCTTCCATTGCCAAATTGCATTTCTCGGTGTCATTTTGATCTATCTATTTTTTAGAAGTTTTAATTCATTGCTCTATCGGATTCTCATATTAAAATAAGAACTTAATTTTATAATTTCTCCACCAAAAAATAGTCTATTTTCACAGCGTAACCTGAGAACGATACAATCCCTTTTTAATAAGTCTTTGGTGATTGTTTATCGGATACTGGATATCTTCAATCCGGCGGATTGCCGGTTTTATTTATATTAAAATATTTTTGTGTAATCGAGCCTTTATGGTTCGTAACTCAGTACACCGCCTCGTTCCAACGCAGTTCTTTTTTGAATTCGGTAACATTAGTGCTGTTGTTGATTTCAACTAGTTCTATTCCGGCAATTTCGGCGAAGTCGCGCAGATATTCTGCGGTCAAGGCTTGACTGAAGCCGGTATGATGAGCTCCACCTGCCAGAATCCAACATTGAGCGGCAGTTTTCAGGTTAGGTTTAGGCATCCAAACTACCCGAGCAACTGGTAATTTTGGCAAATCAGCATCCGGTTGGACGCTCTCGACTTCGTTGAGAATCATCCGGAAACGATTACCAAGGTCAATGATGGAAACATTGAGCGCTGGACCGGTCGGAGCATTGAACACCAAACGCGGCGGGTCAGCTTTGCCACCGATTGAGAGTGGATGAACTTCTAAGCGGGGTTTATTGGCGGCGACCGATTCACATACTTCCAGCATATGTGCGCCTAAGACTTTCATTCCTGACGGATTGAAATGATAAGTATAATCTTCCATAAACGAGGTGCCACCGGGTAAGCCGGTTGCCATAATTTTCATCGCTCGTACTAATGCGGCCGTTTTCCAATCGCCTTCCGCTCCAAAACCGTAACCGTCCGCCATTAAGCGCTGGACTGCCAAACCGGGAAGTTGCTTCAAACCGTACAAATCCTCGAAGGTTGTCGTAAATGCGGTAAAATTGCCGCATTTCAGAAATTGTCGCAAACCCAGTTCAATACGGGCGGCTTCTCGCAGAGCGTCGTATTGCTCGCCACCTTTAGCGGCTTCTCTGGCGACAATATACTTAGCATTATATTCTTCAATCAATTTATCAATATCGGCTTCAGGAATATTCTGAACTACTTTGGCTAAATCGCCTATTCCATAGCCATTTACTGAATATCCGAACCGGATTTGTGCTTCGACTTTGTCGCCTTCTGTGACGGCAACCTCGCGCATATTATCGCCAAAGCGCGCGATTTTCCCGGTGCGGCTATCTTGCCAGGCGACCGCGGCGCGGACCCAGATTGCCAATTCATTTATGACATTTTCATCGCGCCAGTGTCCGACAATCACCTTGCGGTTGATTTTCATTCGGGAACAAATGAAGCCGAATTCGCGATCGCCGTGGGCTGATTGATTCAGATTCATAAAATCCATATCAATTTCTGACCAGGGCAGATCGCGATTATACTGGGTATGCAGATGAACAAATGGTTTTTGTAGGTTTTTCAATCCGGCGATCCACATTTTTGCCGGTGAAAAAGTATGCATCCAGACAATCAGACCGATACAGTTTCTGGCGCTGTTGGCTTCCAACGCAAGATTCAAAATCGCCTCTGGTTCAGTCAAAACTGATTTAAAAATTACTTTGGCAGGAATATTCGGCGAATCAGATAGGTACTTAGCCATTTCGCGGGAATGGTCGGCTACCTGGCGCAAAACATCTTCTCCGTACAGGTGCTGACTGCCGGTAACAAACCAAACTTCGTAATTTTCAAATACTTTCATTTTTTATTCCTTTATTGATTATTTATCATTTTGACCGTAATAGGCTGATGGTCCATGTTTCCGTAAGTAATGCTTTTGCAGGATATATTTGGGTAACTCCGTCATATTTTCATTCAGCATAATGCTTTGATATGCCAGTTGGGCAACCTTTTCCAGAATGAAGCTATTTTTAACCGCTTCGGTAGCATTTTTTCCCCAGGTAAAAGGTGCATGCCCAGCTACTAGAACGGCCGGCATTGCGAGCGGATTCAAATCCTGAAAACGCTCGATGATAACCTGCCCGGTGTTCATTTCGTAATTCTGATTAACTTCCGATTCAGTTAATAAGCGAGTGATTGGAATTGAACCATTGAAATAATCGGCGTGCGTCGTGCCATAGCAATGAATTGCGCAACCGGCTTGAGCAAAGGTTGTAGCGTAATCGCTATGAGTGTGGCTGATTCCGCCAATGTTGTCAAACGCTCGATATAATGCCAAGTGTGTCGGAGTATCCGATGAAGGGCGGCGATTGCCTTCAACTACTCTCCCATCCAAATTCACTACTACCAGATCGTCAATCGTCAACTTATCATATTCAACGCCACTCGGTTTGATAACAACCAGGTTTTTCTCACGATCAATGCCGCTAACATTACCCCAGGTTAAAATCACCAAACCGTATTGTACCAATGCTCGGTTGGCATTCAGAACTTCTGCCTTTAATTCTTCGAGCACAATTTCTCCTGCCTTACCCGGTCGCGAATATTTAACAAATCTTTCATAACGTTGAACATTTTTCCCGACCATTCCGGAGTACCAAAAGCGTCATGCATTTGTTTATAAAGAGTATATAACTCTTTGTATGTCTGGTGATTACGGTTATCGGGTAAATACTCCTTGCCGGTGCTGGTCATCGCTCGCTGAGCCTCGGTAATATTATCATATCCACCGTGCGCTTTGCCACCAGCAAGCGCCGCAAAAATCGCTGCGCCCAGCGCCGGAGTTTGTTCACTAGTAGAAACTTTCATCGGTCGGCCGGTAACATCGGCATATATCTGCATTAGTAATGGATTTTTGACCGCCAGCCCACCGCAGTTAACAATTTCTCGTACGGGAACGCCGTAGCTTTCAATTCGGTCAATAATTGCCAAAGCGCCATAAGCCGTCGCTTCAATTAATGCTCGATAAATTTCGTGTGCTTGAGTATGCAAAGTTTGACCAACCAATAAACCAGTCAACCGAACATCAACCAAAATAGTGCGATTGCCATTATTCCAGTCGAGTGCCAGCAAACCTGATTCGCCGGGTTTTAGACCGCCGGCGGCTTTCGCCAGATTTTCGAACTTTTCTTCTTGAGTTTTACCGAAGGAATCAGGCACTAGATTATTAACAAACCACAGAAAAATATCGCCCACCGCTGATTGCCCGGCTTCGATACCGAAATAGCCTTTTAGAACTGAACCGTCTACTATCCCGCATACTCCTGGTATGTCATTCAATTTCTCGCTATTTGGCCAGACCATTATATCGCAAGTGCTGGTTCCCAGAATTTTCACCAGAATCCCGGTCGCAATTCCAGCTCCAACTGCTCCCATATGGGCATCAAAAGCTCCCACGGCAACAGCCACTTCAGTTGTCAGTCCCAGTTTTTCCGCCCATTCTGGGGATAGATTTCCCATCTTTTCTTCGGCCGAATAGGCTTTCCGGTAAAGGCGCTGACGCATTGCGGCTATTTCCGGAGATAGTTCACTCAGAAATTCTTCATCAGGCAAACCGCCCCACTGCTCGTTGAACAGGGCTTTATGCCCGGCGGCGCAGATGCTTCTCTTAATTAGTAATGGGTCGGTATTGCCTGTCAATACAGCCGGAATCCAGTCGCATATCTCGACAAAACTAAAAGTGTTCCGAAAAACTTCCGGACATTCGCTTTGCAGATGCCAGAGTTTGCTCCAAAACCATTCCGATGAGTAAATGCCACCGATTTTTGCTAAATATTGTGGCCGTAATTGACGAGCAAGTTCAGTTATTTTTTGAGCTTCGGCATAACTGGTATGATCTTTCCAGAGCCAGACCATAGCTGAAGGGTTATCTTTAAATTCAGATTGAAAACAGAGCGGTGTCCCTTCTTTATCTACCGGCATTGGACTACTTCCGGTAGTATCTACTCCGATTCCAATTACATCTTTAGGTGAAAAATCGGGTTCAATTTGGGCGGCTTTATGAAGCGCCTCTCGAATTGTAACTTCTAAGCCCAGCAGATAATCAGCCGGGTTCTGGCGAGCAAGGTTAGGATTTGCCGAATCAACAATAATCCCAGCTTCACCCGAAGGATAATTAAAGACATACGTTGCTAATTCCCTACCGTTAGAAATATCTACAATCAATGAACGGCAAGAGTTAGTGCCAAAATCCAATCCGATGGTATATTTTTTTGTCTTAACCATAATATCCAAAAAATAATGTTAACTGCTTGAATATCAACCCGAAAAATAGATATAGCACAAAACAATCAGAACTACTAATATGACCGAAGCGATTACATCGCCACGTGACCGATTAGCACGTAATTCCTTGCGATCCTCTTCGGTTCTGGTACCATAGGTCAAACCTTTGATCTTTTCATAATCAGGTTCTTTTGTGCCCAAACTAACAAAAATCATAACGAGAATTGATATTATCGTTATCAAAAGGCTATAGTATTGGAAGTATATGTTATTCACAATCCACAGGAAAGAACCTTCGGCGTATTTAACATTTAACAATTTTACCGGTGTATCAACTGCCAATCGGAAAAGACCAAGGGTAAAGCCGGTTATCAAGGTAGCCAGACAGCCCTTAGCATTCGCTCGTTTCCAAAATACTCCCAAGAAAAAGACCACAAAAATAGGCGGCGCTAAATAAGATTGAACACCTTGTAAATAATCATAAAGTCCCTTCCCACCCCGAATTACCGGAATCCATATCAGACCAATCAATACCATAACGGCAGTAGCTACCCGGCCAATCCAAACCAGCTTCTTCTGACTGGCTTCCGGATGAAAGCGTGAGTAAAAGTCAATCGTAAAAAGGGTCGCTGAAGCGTTGAAAACGCCTGCTAAGGAACTCATTAACGCCGCTAATAATCCGGCGACGACGATACCTCGAACACCGACCGGCAAGACGTAAGACACTAAGAGTGGAAAGGCGCTCTGAGAATTATCCCTGATAACCTCACCTCCCGGTCCGATTAGCTGGCTCTGAAGGGCTGGAATTTTACCACTGACTGCCAGGGCGTATGCAATTATACCAGGTATTATGAAAATAAAAACTGGTAATAATTTGAAAAATCCAGCGGCAATGGTGCCACGCCGCGCTGTTTTTATATCTGGAGCTGCTAATGCTCTCTGCACAATATATTGGTCGGTCGTCCAATACCATAGTCCAATAATTGGAGCGCATAACAGCATTCCTATCCAGGGATAATTATCATTGAAATACCAAGCCATCCGACCGCTTTCTTTGATTGGCGCCCAGGTGCCCTCGACGCCATGGGGAATGAGTGGCTTCCAGAGGTTAAACATTTCCGAACCGGCGATTTCCCGTAATTCTCCCCAACCGCCGAGAGCCTTTAGACCGAACAGGGTTACCAAAATTGAACCGAAAACCAAAACAATCGTCTGTAAGGCTTCGGTATAAGCAACGGCTTTCAAACCGCCCAATATCGTATATAATCCGGTCAACACCACTACCAATATCGAACCAACCCAGAAACTATCTAATCCCATAAAATTCAAATCCGGTAATAGCACACTAAATACAATACCACCGGCAAAAATTCCTACGGCAATTTTAGTCAGCACATAAGCCACTAACGAAATTAGAGACAAAACTGTCCGAGCTCTGGGCGAGAAACGTCTTTCCAAAAATTCCGGCATCGTGAATACTTTCGAACGCATATAGAAAGGTATCATCACCCACCCAAGGATTAATAAGCACCAGGCATGTAATTCGTAATGCGCCATAGCAACGCCGTCGGTCGCTCCCGAACCGGCTAGTCCGACTAAATGCTCCGAACCGATATTCGAAGCAAAAATTGAAGCTCCGATGATGAACCAGCCCAAATTCCGACTGGCAAGAAAGTAATCTGTGGATGTTTCTTGCTTCTGCCTCATTACCCACCAAGCTATTCCGAGAATGATTCCAAAATAGCCTACAATGATTATCCAGTCTAAAGTCTGTAACATAGCTATTTCCCCTTGTTAAAAGTTGAACTATTTTGTCGAAAAACGATAGATTGTCGTCTGCTTATATTCTTCACCAGGTCTTAAAACCACCGACGGAAAATTAGGCTTATTGGGCGAATCCGGAAAAGCCTGAGCTTCCAGACAAAGAGCGGTACGGTGATTATACTTTACCCCTCCCTTGCCGGTCATTGAACCATCCAGGAAATTTCCAGAATAAAATTGCAAGCCCGGTTGGTCGGTTAAAACTTCCATCAATCTGCCAGTTTCTTTTTCGTACAAAGTCGCCGCAAGTCGAACCTGACTGTTATAGTCATTCAGAACCCAGTTATGATCGTAGCCGTTGCCATATAAAATTTGTTCATCATCGGCTTCAATGTCTTTGCCGATCGCTTTTACCGTTCGGAAATCCATCGGTGTACCAGCGACAGGCCGAATCTCGCCAGTCGGAATTAAACCGGCATCCACCGGCGTAAAATAGTCGGCATTGATCATTAGTTCGTGATCTAAGATACTTTTTTCCGGAAATCCACTCAAATTGAAATAGCAATGACTGGTTGGATTCAAAATCGTCGTCTTGTCGGTTTTGGCACTATATTCGATCTTGAGTCCATTATCATCCGTAATTGTATAAATAACAGTTATTTCAACTTGTCCCGGATATCCGCCTTCCCCATCCGGACTGATGTAACATAGCTGAATTGATCTGGAATCAGCCTCGCGACATTCCCAAACCTGTCTATAAAATCCGTCTTTTCCACCGTGTAGATGATTCTTACCATCATTAATATCAAGCTGATACGTCTTTCCCTCTAAACTAAACTTACCATCCCGAATGCGGTTACCGTAGCGCCCAACGATAGCGCCTTGATAGGAATTATCGCGCTCATAAGAAGCCAAATCATCAAAACCGAAGATAATGTCTTCAATTTTGCCGGTACGATCAGGTGCTTTCAATGATACTACTCTGGCTCCGTAATTGATAATTTCGGCTGTCAATCCCTTACTATTGGAAATCGTATATTTTTTTATTTCGGTGCCATTTGACAATGTCCCGAAGATTTCTACCGAAGCTTGGCTACCCTGCTCCTTTTTCGCACAATTAATCGTCAAAATGCTGGTTAGAGCGGTAATGGCAATCAATAACTTTTTGTCCATCTTTATTACTCTCCTTATCTTTCTCAATTCAAATCCTATTTTGAGTCCAATTATAATAAAAAAATTGATTAAAAAAAAGACGTTTTATAAATAAAACCACTAAGTCACTAAGGCACGAAGAATTTATTAACTTTTAAACTACTTAAGCATTATAAAGACAATCAGATTAAATAATTTTAAACAATGCGAAAGCTTTCCAAAGATCATACGATTCTATTTAATCAATAAACATTTCTTTACACTGCTTAGACTACCAGCCTCAATTCGGTAAAAATATATTCCTGAGACGACGTTTTCAGCATTCCAATGAACTGCATAATAACCGGGATTTCGGTATTCATTCACCAATATTTCGATTAATCTTCCGTTGAGATCGTAAACTGATAATTTGACCAACGACGGCTCTGATATTTGAAATAATATGACGGTGGAGTGGTTGAACGGATTGGGGTAATTTTGCATCAAATTAAATTTCTCGGGCATTTCCCGACTATCATTTGAAGCAATCGCAACTGTTACAGTATTTTGTTGGCCAGGTGAACCGTGTCCGACGGAAGCCCGCCAATTTTCACCATTAGTATTATCCAAATTCGGATCGAATAGCTCTAAAGTTGCTCCCTGTCCATCGGCTTCGGCTGGCCAAGGAGCTTTATCGCTATAGGTGAGTGAATCAACAATCTGACCTTCTGAATCAAACAACCGGATTAGTTCACCGCTTCCGCTTAATCCGAAATCCATTTCACCGACGAAATTGGTCACATCCGGATAACAAGCAATAAACTTTTCGCTCTCTTCGCCTAAAACAAGGTAGGCAGACGGTGCGAGAATTGTTCCGCTCGGAAAAGTAAATATGTGGCTGTCGTCATTATCTTTGAAAAACCAATCGCTTATATCAATCGAAGAATCACTATTATTATAAAACTCGACCCAATCACCCGAATCAAAATCATCGGCAGAATTGTAATTAATTTCATTAATGACGACGTCTTTAACTACATCATTAGCAGCTGAAAAAGTTGCAACCAGGTTCGTGGAATTAGTGACATTGATGCTTAATGATACATCGGAACTGGTAACTGCTCCACTCCAGCCATCGAATTTATATCCGGGTTTGGGAATAGCCTCAAGGTTCACCGCGTTTCCTTGAAAATAGATTCCGGTCCAGGGAGCATCTGTGGGATTAATAGATAAAGTGTTAAGTTTTACCGTTCCGCCTTCACTTACACTAATTGTCAGGTTACCATCCGCCCCACACTTGAAATAATTACGCACGTGATTGCGTAGATAGGCCGGTCTCTGTTTGGCAAAAGTTATCATCTTATCCCGACTTTCTCCACCAATTCCAAATCGTTGTCGGTGTCTGGGAAGTTCATTGGCAATATGATCTGCCATCTCATTGATGGTACTGACAACCCATTCGCTTTTAAAATTGGTATTGAGCAAATCGGCGATTTGATTAATGAATCGGTTTCGGATCGTCGGATTCTCAATTAATTTCTTTTGTAATTTTATTGCCCATTCGACTTGAGCATAATTGCTATTATTAACCGTAAACATAAAAGATATATGATCTTCTTTATGACCGTCCGATTCATAAAGATTAAAACCGAAATCCAAATCGTAAATAATCCAGCGCCATTTAGTTTTAGAACCCGACCTGGCGCGCCAGTATTTCTGATTATTGCCTGGCCAATCGCGATTATTATAATAGGCTTGGGCGGCAAAATATAAAAGGCACTCGTTCAGATCAATCGTGCTGTCAATGAAATTATAAGCCGCATCGGTACTCATATCATGAGTATCGATATAATTTATAATCTGTTGGTAATTTTCGGTATCGCCGTGAATTACTTCCATATTATTTTCAAGCATATCAATATTGTCTTTATCTACGCCATGATGGTAAGCAACATAATGTTCATTGATTTTCTCGCGAATATTGTATATGCCCCAGTATTGACCGTTGATGAAGGTTACCGCGGGACGATATTCGAGATAATCAATGTCGAGGTCCTGTATCAGGGTTTGCATCATTGCATCCCGCATATGAGTATTATAAAAATCGTTTCCTGAATTTCTGAGCACAAAGGCTTTATAGGTTGTCAGGTCTAAATCAGGAAACAGTTTATATTCGAGCGGCTCGATACCATCTTTAAATTTTACCGAAAAAGATTTTTGAGGGTGTGCTCTACTCCAGGCGCCATATATGGCAATGATACAGTTTTTCGAGAAGCCCAATTGTTTATCATCATCGTAAAATTCAACATGCGCCGGTCGTTCCCAATCCATCCAAAAGTTTGCCCCGTAATGCGGGTCGGCTGACGTATAACCAGGACCATCGGCGTAAATTCCATAGTTGTAATCAAATAAGTTATAGGGATCGGTGGAAAGCGAGATAACCGGCAAATTCGTACTTTCATTAATAAAATAAGTCTGGTACAATATCGGCGATGGCAAATAATTGGCTTTATAGCTGATCGCTTTTAAAACCGCGGTACTGCCAATATTAATCGGACTCAAATATTCTGTCTTGTTGGAATCAGGGTCGCTTCCATCTAAGGTATAGAATATCCGGCAATCACCAGCTGTAAGTTCGACCGAAATCGCTGTTGAATAGAATCCACCCGGGTAAGAAACGGTAACCTTATCAGAAGTTCCTAAGGTTTCAGTACCGGTATTTGCCGAACCGGGAGTCGGAAGTTGAAACACCCAATCTGGAGAACCGTCCGTAATTCGGGCGTAGGCAATATCAACCATTGATTCCGGCAAATCCACTTGATCAATGATTGTGCCACTTGTATCACTCAAAATTATGCTTTCGCCTGAGGCGCTTATTTTGAAATTGGTATGCCAGTAAGTTGTTTGGCGGTCTTTATCCGAAGCAAAAACGATTAAATATTCTCCAGGTTCGATAACGGCATTCCCAAACTGCCATTTTTGGATTTTTTCAATATTATCGCTGAGATAATAGCCAGTGAGGTTTATTGGGTCTGTACCTTTATTATACAATTCCAAGTAATCTGAAGCATCGTCATCTTCATCCAATATTGCTGTCTGGTTGGACGCCATAACTTCATTAATCACAATGTTCTGCGCAAAAATGAGATTTCCAGTGATTATGAGCGCGAGTAGCAACCTTTTGAACATTCTTGATCCTTGTCTATTAATGAGTAAAAACAATTCTATTTTAACCGCCGACGATTAAAATGACAAGGAATTAATTTTTCTAATAAAATCCTATTGCAGAGATAGGTATATTCCCTCTGCAAATTATTTGTAACCGAAATTTACTGGCGCATAACCTATTATAAATTATTTCGGCAATTTTTTGTCTGACGTTGAGCGGTTTTTAATCTCTTCGCTATCATTTGGACTAATGTTTTTCCCAGATAAGTATTTAATAATAAACTGAATATCTTGCCGTGGTTGGGGTATCTGAGGTGTAGAAGTTCGTGGACAATTACCTCGTCTCTGACTTTTTTGGATTCGCTGAGAAGATCCTCATTAAAGGTGAGCCTGCCTCTACTCGAGCAGCTTGCCCACTTCTTTTTCATTTCTCTGAACTGGATCTCTTTGAATTCTACATCGATTTCCTCTGCCCACCTCTCGACCTCTTTCTTAAGTTCTTGGTGTGAGATCATTTTGAGTCGTCCTTAAGGACTCTCAGTATGTTATTTACCTCTTCGGTAACCTTGGCAAGGTCCTTTTCCGACTTTACCAGAAACTTGGTGATTCCTCTTCTTATTTCCCTCTCGTGCTTCTCGCTTGTTTGCCAATATTGCCACTTATCAAACAATATATCCATCTCTTTGGCAATCTCTTCAGCATTCTCCAAGCCGTAGTTGTTGAGAAGCCAATATACGGTAAAGGCTGGAGAGGACAGTTTTTTTCCCGCCTCTTCCGTAAACAGTTAGAATGACACAACCTTACAAAAATTTATTCAAATTATCTTCTTCCCATCGTTTAGGGTTGTTGATAATATACTGATGTATACGGGTTAATTCATTTTCATCGCGAATGACATGTTCAAAATAATTTCGTTGCCATAACGGTTGCATTGGCGTTTGGCGCATTTGGTTAATTTGTTTTGTTGTGGTTGATTTGAATGATCGTACAATGGTTGGAATTGAATTTTTTGTGGGTTTCCCAAATTGTTCAATTGTCCCCGTATCCGTTTCCGTCCCCATTTCCGTATCCGTAATCGTATCCGTATCCGTAATCGTAGAGACACGTTGCAACGTGTCTCTACGGGAATCACGGGAATCACGGGAATGTCCATTATCATTATCCGTTATAATTATAATTCCATGTAAATGATTTGGCATAACAACGAATGCATCAATATTAATATTCGGACGAATAATACCGGTTTTCAACCATTCATTTTGCACCAATACACCGAATTCATTCAACATCATTTCATCATCAATAATGTTTCCGAATGAACATTGCCGGTTGTGCGTAACAATTGTAATAAAATATGCGCCAGGTTGGGAATAATCGTATCCTGGTAATCGAATAGATTCAACACGGTATTTGTCTTTGAACAAGGTTATTTTTTATTTTCCACAATCCCTATTTCTTTATCCGTTAAATCATATAATCCGTAAACGGAGTTCGGTCATTTTGTAGGCTTGCGGAATTATGTCGCTGTTGGAGGGTGTTTTCATAGTTTTGCTATTCTTGTTTTGATTTTAAGGCAGTTCGGGAAAATGTGCAATAAATGTTTAGGACTAAAATACATTCAATACCATGGGGTTTGCCCGTTATCAAAGAAAATCTTTTATCAACTATACATTTTGCAGTGCCTTTTAAAATTTTTGCTCTTTGGCTATTATATTTCTCCGGCATGGTAAAATTTTATCGAATAAATTGGCGAAAGTCAAATAAAAATAAGGTGAAAATGTGAACCGTATTTAGCTGTTAATATAGTCTTATCTGGCAACGATGCGCCCAATTCTCTACTTGCGATTTTTTGGCAATTTAGTTTTCGCTATCCGGTAATAGGTTACAGGTTGCCGGACTCCGGTTACTTCAGCAGAGTTATTTTTTGAATTTGCCGGTCGCCGTTACGTTGAACCACAACGAAATAAACTCCCGAATGGACTTCCCTACCGTTTTTATCGAAACCATTCCAGACAAAACGGTATTTTCCAGGAGCTTGACTACCTATTTTTTCAGTATAAATTTCCCTACCGAGGAGGTCGAAAATTTTCATCGTAACATCCGAAATCTTTTCCAAATCATATTCCAGGGTCGTTAATGAATTGAACGGATTGGGGTGGTTCGGATAGACTTTGAACTGCTCAGGTAAATTGTTTGCGTTTGCTTTCTCTATTGCAACCAATCCTTCTTCGGGTGTTGCCTGCTTTTGATCGGTATAAATGTGAAATTCTCCCGGCGCCAGGTTTATCGAATCAAATCCGCTAAAATTGAAGCTTTCTCCGGAGAAATAATCGTACCAGACGCCACCATGTTGAAAAGAAACCGCAGTCTCAGCATAATTAACTCCAAAGTTGCCGATGATGACAACGTTCAGACTACTGCCGCTCATCGTAATACTTTTGACGTTGCCGCTCAGCGCCATAATCGGCGTGGTGCTGGCGCTGGTAAAGACGTCATTTTCCGACCTTAGTTTTATCAAAGCCTGGAAAGTTTTATACAATCGTAAACGATCTGGCTCCTGATAATAATCCCAGCGAATCCGTTTCTCCCCCAGACGTCCATTATATTCGATGGAATAATCATATCCCAGTTCGCCGAATTGCCAGAGCATTTTCGGACCGGGCAAAGTCAGGAAAAAGGCGGCAGTCATTTTAATCCGCTCCAGCGCTGTGGTCAAAGTTTTAATATTGTAAGAGCCAGCAGAATTGCCCCAGGTTAGGTTTTTGTACATCAGGCGTTCTTCGTCATGACTTTCCATATAGGTGACTAGATGCGGTTGGTCCCAAGAACGACTTTTATAAAAACCCCACGAGAAATCGGATTCATTAGTATAACCCATTGATGATTGGGCATAATTCCAATTTGAATTGCCCCAGAGCATCATACCATAATCAGCTAGGATTTTCTCCTCACTATTATCAGCGAAATGTTCCAGAATAACATAAGCGCTGGTATCAATTTCCCATATTTTATCGGCGATACGTTTCAAAATGGCAATCCGGCTGGAGTCATAAGCCGAACCTTCGCCAGGTTTATTGGTGAAACCTTTCGTAAAATCCAGACGAAAGCCATCAACTCTGAAATCCGTCAGCCAGTAAGACGTAACTCGGTCAATAAAATTCTTAGTATCTTGACTCTCATGGTTAAAATCATAACCCCAGGAGTAAACGGGATTCGGCGAGACCTGATTATACCAGGGATTTTCTGATGATGGTCGGCTATTTACCTTGTCCCAATAAAGCCGTACCAGCGGCGACGAGTCGTAGGAATGATTCAGTACAATGTCCTGAATAACGGCTATGCCGCGCCGATGACATTCATCTACAAAGTGTTTAAAGTCATCTGCCGGTCCGTAATACTTATCCACAGCGAAATAAAATGACGGGTTGTAGCCCCAGGATGAATTGCCTTCAAATTCACTAACCGGCATTAATTCTATGGCGTTAATACCCAGTCGCTGTAAATAGTCCAACGTATCAATCAAAGTTTTAAAATCATGTGCGGCAATGAAATCCCGGATTAGCATCTCATAAATGATCAGGTTGGTTTTTTCCGGACGAGTGTAATCCGCGGTTTGCCAATTATATTTGGGTTGGTCAATTTGAAAAGTGCCGACGATTTCCGCTGTTTTTCCAGCTGGATAAGGTTTCAGATTGGGATAGACGGATGCTGAAATAGAGTCATCATTCCATGGATCCAGAATTTTTTCGGAATAGGGATCCGCCAGGCGGATTTCACCATCAACAAAATATTGGAAAGCATATTCGGTCTGTGAATCGAGATCGTCAATGGTCAGCCACCAGTGCACGTCGGTTCCGCCGTTGTCTTCGCAATGCATAAAATAGCTCGTGTCAACCAGCCAATCATTAAAGTCGCCAATCAGATAGACGAAATCCTTAAAAGGCGCTTGGAGTGAAAAGGTAATGCTGTTGTTATTTAGCACATTGATACCGTCAACAATACCTTCGGGTCGAGAAATAGACGTCAGCGGTGGATTTATCATAATCGCAAAACTGGCGGTATCGCTGAATCCACTCGTGTCAGTACCAATCGCCATTAGATTATTCATTCCATAATTATATTCCTCTGCCACAAAGTTAAAACTCATCGCAGTGTCAGTGACCTGATTGATTAACTCGTAATTAACTAATAGTTTTAAGGCACTAACCTTAGTATTGAGAGCGGCTGTGGTAATTTTTATGTTTACCGTATCTCCATAATTCGTAAAAACAGGTGAGCGACGCGGGTCGGATAGGCTTAAATCAATGACGGGTTCGCTGACAATTACCGTCAATCCTACTTCAAATAAGTTTTGGAAAATGTCGGCTCCACCAACATCCCTCCCACTCTTACTGCCATCAGCATTGCGGAAGACGAAGGCTAATTTGAGAATTTTTTCGCCATCGGGAATAGTTGCGCCATTTTCATGAGAAATGTAAAAAGTACGCGGGAAGCCGATCGTCAGTTTGTACAAGTTGGTTGAAATTCTCTCGAGTTTATTTTTCGAAGTATTAGCTGTACCACCTTGCCCAGGCCAGGGGGTGATGACATAGCGCCAGTCTTTGGCGGTTGCGCTTAAATTAGTAATAACACCGGTATGCGCATAAACATCGCCTGTGAAATCTTTCAAACCGCCGTCGCCTTTAGCGGCATCGAAGTAAATTATGATCGAATCCCGCTCGGTCGGATGAGGCGGATCCGAGTAAACCACCTGCGCAACCAGAGATCGGGTGCTAAAAAGCATCAGGCATAGCACGCCTACTTTGTATAAAATTTTGTTAAGGTGGTTATTAATCATTTTTAGTCTCAAACAGGAATAAATAATAATCGTATCCGTAACACGGCAAATATAATGTATTATTTTCCAGCAAAAATGCTCCAGTTCCGACCAATAATTCCGGTTCAGTATTGGGAATTTTCGCTGAAATCGGCGCCAAATCAATCGTCGCCATCTGAGATTTACTTTTCAAATTGGTAACAATAAGTACAACTTCTTGAGCATTATATCGAGAAAATGCGAAGATGCTCTCCGGGTCGGAAGTATTTATAACCTGGTATGTGTCCGATGATAGAGCAGAAATGTTGCGCCGCAGTTCATTCATTTTCGTGATTAATTCATTTAAACTTTTATCAAACTGACGCCAGTTGATAACATCCTTCTCGAATAGAGATGGCTTTTCGCTAACGCCAATTTCCTGTCCAGCATAAATCATCGGGACGCCCGGCAAGGTAAATATCAGGAAGGTCAAGATCATAGTCTGTTCAGGTGAAAATAAAGCCATAGTTCGCGCTTCATCATGATTTTCGGTAAAACGCATTTTAAGCGCATTCTTAGGGTAACGATAATACTCTTTCCTCAGAGTTTGAGCTAAAAATTCAGCCGGATAATTGTTTTTGATAATTTGATAAAATGCACGCCGCGTATTCCAGCCATAAGTTAGATGAAAGCCATTAAGATACAAACGAGGATGATCGCCTTCCGCCAGCATTAAAATATCCGGTTTGATTTTTTGGAGGCGGTGCGCGGCTATTTTCCAGAAATCATCCGGTACCAGTTCAGCGACATCGAGCCGGTATCCATCTATATCAAACTCTTTGACCCAATATTCTAATACCTCCCACATATATTCACGCAAACCGGTTTGATTATAATTAAAATCGGCTACGTCACTCCAATTCTCATTCGGGGCAATTATTTTACCTTGCGCATCTTGAGTATACCAATTGGGGTGTTCTTCTATAAGTAGATTATCCCAGGAGCTGTGATTGCAAGCAATATCGAGAATAACCTTTATTCCCAGTTGATGAGCACTGGTGATGAGATTTTTCAAATCCGATTCTGTCCCTAGATCCGGATTGATGCTTTTGAAATCACGAATCGAATAGGGACTGCCCATTGAGCCTTTCCGGTGTTTAGCGCCGATTGGAAAAATCGGCATCAACCAGATACAATCTACTCCGAGCAAACTCAGACGTTGTAAATCTCTGGTTAGTGCCTGAAAGTCGCCTTCCGGACTATAGGCTCTGACGAACACTTCATAAAGGCAAGCTGATTTTACCCAATCGGGAACTGGATTTGCTTCTTCTTGAGCAAATTCCGATTGTAGAAGTTCTGTCTCATCCGTATAAAGCCGCAAAAGAACATTACCGGTAATACCGCCTGCTCCACCGGTATCATTGATTCGCACGACTAATAAATTGGATGTTCCCGGTTTAATTTGATGAGTTATATCAAGGTAAAATTGGATTCCGTAGCCGGTATGTTCGCCAACTTTTTCGCCGTTTAGATATACAACGGCGTCATCGTCAACCGCCTCAAAAACAAGTGCCAGTCGGTTATTACCCAGCGGCTTTTTAAGTGTAAATTCAGTCGCATACCAACCGATTCCGTCATAATGCGGATCATCCCAGAAGGCTGGAACATTTATAGTGCTCCAGTCTTTCCGATCATATTCGGTGCGGTAATAACCTTGAGTATCACCGATGCCATTGCGATCGTACTTGAACAACCATTTGCCGTTCAAACTCTGCAAATTCTGGTTTATTTCACAATTATTTAAAATCATAAGTAATGCAAAAATTAAAGGTAACGCTCGAGGCATATTGGTCATTCCAGGTTAAATCGGTTGGAGTCTTAAGCCTTTTTGTGTTTTTCAATGGCTTCTTGAATGAGATCATCGACTTTTTCAAATTCGTCAGTCAACATACCAGCAATAATGTTAGAAATATCCATATTCATTCGCTGACCGAAAAGGGTTATATCCAGAATAATATAATTGGTAGCAATTGTCAGAGCCGCTTTATTCTGAGTCCAGATGGCTTGCTCATCTTCTTTCTGATTAGCTGGTCCCATAATTAAATTTTTCGAATCGGTTACCAAAATTAATTTCCGATCCCAATAATGTTCCAGTTTTTCTTCTGGAATGCCATAAGCCAAGGTTTCTCCGATTGGCGGATTAATTTCATTAAAGGAAAAAATTACGACAAAAACATTGCGTTTACAGGCATTTAGTAAGTGCTCTCTAAGAAGCGAAACCTCACGTTGCCAGCCGGAAATGTAGATAGATTTATGAGCTTCGCGGATTAACGTCTCACAGGTTTGCATTAAAGATTGGTATCCACGTAAGTTCCAGAATCCCTCGGTGCCTGATTTATTACTGAGTTCGGCTAAATCGTCTTTAAGGTTCGATACTCGACTGGCATAATCGGTCTCCATCCGCTTCAACATCTCATCCGGTGCCAAAGGGATATATCGGCGCGGTTTATCATGAATCGAAATTACAATACCTCGCGATTCTAACTGCTTTAATACCGAGTAAACTACGGAGCGAGGAACGTGAGCCAATTGACTGATTTCATAACCGGTAGCAGGACTCAATTTCAGTAGTCCGAGGTAAGTGCGGGCTTCATAGTTAGTAAAGCCCAGTTGCATCATTTTATGAAGAACATTATCCTGAAAAATATCCATTTTTTTCTTTCTATTTTAGGTTACCCCGAAGATGAATCGGCATCGGATTCGATGTTTACCTCTGTCGCAAGATGACGAAACCAGGTAAAGTATAATATTGTTGATAGGGTTACTACAATCAGTAATAAGCTAAGGAAAGTATCATAGCGTTTCATCACTAGAACCATCCACATCAAAAACAGGCACACCTGCCAAGGCACGGCAAAGAAAATTGAGATTATATCGCGTCGATTTTCACGATTGATTTGAGATATCAGTTTTTTGGGTAATTTAGCTCGGATTGGTCCCCAAAAACCAAATGGACGGGTTACTCGGTAGAAATTATCTAATACTTTTTCGTCAGTTGGTTCGGTTAAAAGGGTGCCGATAACCGTAGCGACGGTACTAATTCCGGCGGCAAATAGAAATGACCAGTATTCGGCGGTTGCTTCAGGGGCGATAATTTTCCAGATGATCGAAGCTAGCATTCCAGCAGCCATACCGATAGTATAACCATAACCATTTAATCGCCACCAATACCAGCGCAGTAATTGGGGCACAATCAAGCCGGCTCCTATACTCATAGTAATCCAGCCCCAAATTTCATTAATATTCTTAATAATAAGCATTAGAACCAGTCCAAGAACTACAATAATTATCGAGGCTCCATAACTTTGCCGCATTTGCTGATGATCAGAAGCATTTTTATTTATATATTCAAGATAAATATCTTTGACCCAATAAGCCGCACCAGCATTAACAGTCGAGTCGAAAGTTGACATTGCCGCCGCCATCATACCAGCCACCAGAAATCCTTTTATTCCAATTGGTAAAGTTTGGACCACAATGGGTAAAACCATCTCGGGATCGGTAATTTGAGTTCCGAGATATATTCCCCAGACTGCCATAGCTCCCACAAAAAGCCAGCGGAATGATAATAAAAATGTCCAGAATAACGAGAGTAACCCAGCTTCACGATCATCTTTAGCGGCGTAGTAACGTTGAATCATATAGTTGCCGGTCCCTCCACAACCCTCGATAACTACCTTAAGCAAATAAAACAGTACAGCGATTCCGAATAAATTGTACATACTATAGACACTGCTGGAATCGATCGATAATTTGAATTTGGGGAGAACGTCGGTCCATTCCTGATAAGTTGTGGGGAAAAACTGGAATCCACCTCCTGCAGCATCCTTCAAAGGCATAACCACAGAAAATTCAGACGGTATATCAAAATGAAACACCTGGATAACTACGTATAAAATCATTAAAAATATCAGTGAACCTTGAAATACGTCTGTCCACACCACTCCATATAATCCGGAAGCAACCGTATAAATCATCGCAATGGCGATCAGAACCGCCGCCGCCCAAAATTGCGACGATAAACCCAAAAAATTTGGAATACCCAAAAATTTGTCTAAAAATTTTCCTCCACCCACAGCAAAATAAGTTACCATCGCAATCGTGACCAGAATCGAGGTCAATGCCGTAATCATCCGCGCTAAGCGCCCCTCTGTACCTTTCCCAAAACGGAATTCCATCCATTCCGCTAAAGTCATAACTTTTGAACGCCGGTTCCATTTACCCATAAAAATCATTAAAAATGCCATAATCAAGGTAACACCCCCCCGAAATTCGATATATAAACCTCGGGCTCCTAAGGCATAGACCAGGGCAACAATAATCATAGTTCCGCTTATATCAAGATTGGATGCCATGCCGGATGCTCCTAAAGCCCACCAAGGTAACGACCGATTACCCAGAAAATATGAATTAATACCCTGAGAGGCTTTACGCTGGAACCATAAACCTACTATGAGGATTCCTATCAGATAAATACAGATAATAAAATAATCTACTATATGCATCTGGCGATCTCCTTAATGAACAATCAAAGAAAAAGAGGAAGGACGGAAAATCCGTCCTTCCTCTTAAGAGCAACTTATTTCATTAAAACCATCTTTTTGATAGCATGATATTTACTACCAGCCCGTAGTTCATAGAAATAAATACCGGAGGCAACACTGTTGCCGTTTAGGTCTTTACTATTCCAGACGTAGCTGTAATTGCCGATGTCCAGGTTATTATAAGTAACCTTATTGACAACCTTACCAAGCAGGTTGTATATCGTCAAATGAACATCGCTTTTTTCCGAGATAGTAAAACGAATTTCTGTAGTTGGATTGAATGGATTTGGAAAATTCTGAGAGAGGGAGAATTCCTTGGCAATAGTGGCATTTTGATTTTTGATTCCGACCTTAGGTGCTCTGGCGTTAAAATCCCAAGCCGAATAGAAATTCGGATTGATCGAGCCAAACTGCACCTCCAGTGTAAAAACCGGATTCGTGTCATCAATATTTTCTATATGGTTAAGACCATAGCTACTTTCATTATCTCCGCCGCCAATCCCGAATTTGAATTCCTGACCGATGGTTTTTTCAGTGGTAAAATTGTATACAATCGTATAAATGGTATCACCAGCAGTCTCGTCACCATTAGTCCCATCGTCATACATTCTGCGAGTAGTGTCACTGGCTAATGTTCCACCCCAGGTTGCCCAGGTACCTTCGCCATTGTTGGACATTGGGCCATTGATACATAAACCTAATTTAGCGAGAGTATCCGGGTTGGCTTCCAGCATCGCCGGGGTAATGTCAATATTGCCTTGAATATCGTCAAGCGTCGAACCAGCCCAGACTTGATAATAGGCCGGACGCAGGTCGCATTCAATTGTTACCGTGACAGCTTGACTAAGTTTCTGGTTATTCCTGAATTTTGGCATGCGACGTGGATCGGTTTCGCTATCCTCGATGTCGTTGATTTCAGCATCGCCGGTTATGACGTATGCACGTCTTTCTGCTCGCGTAACGTCTTCGCCTTCATAATCAAAATTGAAATATACTTCACGTTGTTCTACGGCATCTTTTACAAGATAATACTGATAATAAAGCGGTTCGTTAAGAACTACTGGAACATCTGTAAAAGTGGTCGAATATAGGTAGGTTCCGGAAATTCGAAGCAGATTAGCATCCATTGTTGAAGACAAACTGTTAAAATAACCCATCCGGACTAAAATGGTATCGCCAACTGCAAAACCTTTATTGGCAATGGCATTAGTTAAATCGGCGGTAAAAGTAATATCAACGGTATCTTCCGCTATAAATCCGGCCGGTGGATTGTCATTCCAATATTTCCAAGCCAAGGTCGTATCTTCCAAGCCAGGATGCAGAGCAATGATCCGGTTTTCATTACCTGGCCAGTATTTACCATTCAAGTTTTCTGAATTGCTCCAATCATTACCGATCGCAAAACGATACATCAACACTCCGGGATGCTCTGCACCAAGAGGTTGTACTCGATCAACGGTATCCATCACAGCCTGTGGAATCCGGATCGTTCTGCTCCAGTAATCGGAGGTGCCTTCTTGAGTTAAAGGCAGTGCCCCAGGTGTCCAGGCTGGATCACAGAAAGGCCAATGGCCAACAACCGACAATAGTGAGAAACTGTCTTCGTAATTCTCCATATTTACCCGAACTAAAATATCAACGGAATCAGACGGTGTAAATGGCGGATTGAAATCATTGTTAACATACGCCACCGCGAGGGTTGTGTCATTAGCCGGTAAAACCCACATACGGTTGCCACCACCAGTTACATTCTCCCACGTAAAGGCATCATCCTCATTAGCCTTGTAACGAACCTTATAAGCCATCCGCCAGCCAATCATCGAATCCGGATAAGCAATCGTCAATTTCCAGTAATCTCCTCCAATATTGGCGGCTAGTGGTGATTCATCACCCCAGGTCAGAAAAAGGTTGTACCACTTATCAACACCTTCTGGCCCGACTTCCGCACCACAAATCTGGACCTGATGGGTCGAATCGGTGACCCCTTGCAGAGTTGATGTATTGACAATATAATTAACTGTCACATCGGCTAATCCCGAGACAGCAATTAGAGTCAACATCAACATCAAAACAGTAGCTTTTTTCATAGCTTACTCCTTTCTTTTGTTGTTAAAAACCTATTGATATAGACATAGTTGAAAGATTCCCAAAAAATCCAAATTCTTGATAAGAATAATCAAAATAAAAATCGGCATATTGGATTGGCAATTTCAAGCCAATACCAGCGGTCAATCCTTGCTGTGTCTTTTCGCGAAATAAAGCTTGATAACCGGCACGAAGACTAATCATTTTCATTATTATTGCTTCAGCTCCACAGTTAAGTGTCTGGCTATTATCCGTAGGACGTACGACATCACCTGCCAGTGTCAAAACAAATTGATTACTATTGATCACCGGCATCGCGACTCCTATAGTAAACGTTAAAGGAATTGGCCATTTATCAGTTTTAAGATAAGCGACGATTGTCTCGTTATTGCCAGAGGCTTCTTCGTCAAGGTCAACCTGAGTAATTAAATCGCGTCCTGTTAATTGTAACTCGCTACCAAAATTCCGCATGCTGGCACCAATCTGAAGTCCGTTGAATTGAGTTTTAAATAATAATCCCAGATCAGCGGCAAATCCTGTTGCGCTGACATGCCAGATATTTTGTTGAATGAATTTGACACTGCCTCCGATTGAAAAGCGGTCGGTTAAGTTGCGAGCATAGCCCAAGCTAAAAGCTAAATCACTTGCTTCCCAATATTCGCCGGTTCCATCCGGTTCCGCTACCGTAGTTATTTTTTCTCGCTCACCGTAATCTAAGTAATCAACGCCAATTCCAATGATATCATTGCTGGTTGCCATTACCTGAGCCGCTATGAATTGATGCTTCCCTCCCACTAACCAATTAGTTTGAGAAACATACAATTTATTTTTAGTAATTCGGGAAATTGCTCCCGGATTATAATAAATTGCACTCGCATCATCGGCCAGAGCTGTAAATGCGCCACCCATTGCAATCGCCTTCCCACCGACTGGAATTTGCAAAAATTGACCGGCGGCAGTCCCTTCTTTATTCTGAGCATTTAAAAATATAGTGCTAATCAGAACTGTCGAAATTATAGTAGGTAATTTTCTATTCATGATCTCACCGCTATTTTATTACTGCTAATTTGCCGGATTTTTTACCGACCGATGATTCTATGATATAGTAATAAACCCCAAATGCTACATCGAGATTCTCTTTCGATTTAACATTCCAGGCTAAAGTACCATTATGAATATTGCCGTTGTGATTTAGGGTAATTACATGCGCCCCGGCTGATGTAAAGATATGTACTTTGGCATCGTTAGGCAATTTGCGAAATTCAATCCGCCTTTCCCCACGGCCACTGGTAATGGCAGGCGGTAAAGGCGATTCCATCGTATTGGCAACCACATAAGGATTGGGGACAACCTGAATATCATCTAAGCTAGATTTAGCCACTTCATCATCTACATTAGGAATTTCAGTAGTGAATTCATAAATATCACCATTACGGAAGGGGATTTCCGTTTCAATATGGAGAATGTCACCTTTTAGGAACCGGGGCGGTGTAACTTTCTCTGAAACAGGCGGAAAGTTTATCACCCACGAATATTGATAAGTGCTATCCGGTTTAGGAATATAAGATTCAATCAAGCCACCTGGCGTTATTTCATAAATTCCATAACTGTTTTTTATTCCACCATTATAAAGAAAAGGTATCTTTACAGAATCCAACACATTAAATAGATAAAAATTAGTCTTCTTTACCAGGGTTCTTATAATTGCATCTGAGAAACTAGGATAGATGGACTTTAAGAATTCTTTGGGAGTTTCATATAATACTTCGCTACTATCACCGACTCGCAGCTCATATATTCCGGGATATTGTACTCCAACTATGGTATCGCCTTCCAATAAAGCCTGATCAATTCTAAAGGTAAAATCAATAATTCTATCAGTCGAATTCCAGCCCGACTTAGATTTAATCATTTTAATATCCCACGGATTACTAAACACTAACTCAACGCCATCGAAAATATCGGAGTCTTTTGTTTCTTTCATATAAGGACTATACTGAATGTTTGGACTTTTAAAGACCGGATAATACTTATAAAATATACGATAACTACCACTTTTTAGGTTACTATCCGCTTTTATTTTAATTTTTCCTCGTAAGGTATCTATTTCGAATTTACTTAATGATAAATAGTTATTCGGATCTGACTCACTGGCAATTAAAATATCGTCATATTGAATATTTTGATGGGTAAGCCAAACATAAGAAGTGTCAAGATTGATAAATTCTTCGACGCCTGTTTTATCTAAAACAGAGTAAGTGGATGTAATTTGAGCAAATTCATCTTCATCATTCCATTCAAAATTCGGCTCACCGCTCGTAGGTATGCCATCCCCTTCTCCATAATCATTTGTACCTGGTTTGCCATCAGAGCCAACATCGCAAGTTAAATAATTCCAATCGTCATCATTATCAATTCCGTCGGTTCGAGTGTCGGTGAAATTCACTTTATAGGTATGCCCATTTAATAGTGTTTCATCAATAATTTTATACTGAATAACGCCGGTTGCCGGACCTTCCAGGTGTTTCAGGGCTAATTCACTATTTTGTTCATCATAACCGGCAACTTTCGCAGTTGGTCTAACTTGAACGGTGTTTATATCGGTAATTACCGTCCCATCTGACTGCACCGAAATAAACTTGGTATTTTCCGATGGAAAAATATCATTACTGGCGTCACCGTGATCATAGGCGACTACCGCATAATAGTAGATTCGTCCGTTCTGAACATCTTCATCAACGTAGGAATGCACTAAACCATTGTCAGAGCCTAAATAGTAAGAATAACCGCCAGCACTTTGATACAAATCCGAACTCGCCTCGAAAATTCCTTTGATTCCATTGACCTTATCAAATTGAGCCAGTGGCTTGTAACCAGTCAGCACACCATTGGCATCGGTAATAACAAATACATCATTGAAATCAGGATCAGTAGCTTTATAGATTTTATAACCTTCGAAATCTTTCTCCTTAGTTACTGGATCGATGCTTTCTTCAGCCTTTCTATCCCAATAAAGGGTTACCTTGCCGTCACCGGCTACGGCGGTTACCGTCGGCTTATCCGGCGGTTGGGGAAAACGATAATCACTGTTGTAAATATCCTGAACCGTTTCCCGATTCTTGAGTAGATCGGTCAAATCATAGCCATATACTAAAGCCAATGAAAAACGCTGGGTATCACCGGCTCGTAGTGGAAAATACCCCGAACCATAAATGAAATCGCCGTCTTCCCCGGCAACTGGTTTGCCATTTTGAATACTCGACGGCACATCAAAATATCCCGGTTTTAACCATTCCCAGAGTAATTCATCATCCGCCATTGGATAAGCATTAGATGGAACAAAATAATTAAAACTAGTTAAACCGATTTGGTCCGATTCATCAACATCGGTTTTATCGAAATTCGGTTCACCGAGTGTAGGCTTGCCGTCATTCTCTCCATAATCATTTGTACCTGGTTTACCATCACTACCGACATCATCTGTTTCAGGATTCCAATCACCGTCATTATCAAGTCCATCATTGCGGGCTTCGTCAATCAAAGGATCATCAATTCCCAATCCCCTTCGATAATCTTTATAGGCTACCGGATTTAAGGTGTCAAATAAAACTACTCCGTTTTGATCCACCCGGCGTTGTCTATAATGCAACAGGTAATTCTCGTCAATTAATCCGTCCAGATCATTATCAATGCCGTCATAAACATTTGGATTAATTGAACCATTTGCCAGGACATTTCCTTCTACTAATTTTGTTTGTCCCGCAATGATTGTGATTTGCATCCCTTTGGTTACAACCGTTTCTGTATCACTGGTAATTGTGTGAAAAGTACGCTTATAATCTTTGTCGATTAATACTATCTGGTCTCCTTTATTATATACAACTGAGTCGAAATCTGATTCGGTAAATAGGGGTGCCGTAAAAATTAAATTTTTACCAGGATGTTCTTCAGGTTTATTATCACCGTCATTATCAATACCGTCATAAGGATTACCGGGACTTTCCAGAAAAGCATATCCGACCAGTCCAACCGGTCCTTGCCACTTCGGATTACGGCTGTTATTATTAGGGTAATCACCAGTATAAGTCAAATCCCGTTCAACATCAAAGAAAGAATAATCGTCATCATATTCCTGAGGTGAATCATCTGTACCAGTCACTCCGTTGTAAGTTCCGGCTATCATTCCGAAGACTACTTTATCATAATCCGTAGTGCTTGTATTGGTAATTTCATAAAGCCAAAATATTACATCCTGTGCCAGGAACTGAGCCCATTGCATCCCCCGAACCTTCACTTCCAAGCCGAGTCCGTTGCGATTCGCATCTCTATTATCAGGTTTGAAATAGACACCCTTTAGATTGTGACCACTGTTGAATTCAACATCATTATTATCGTCCATAACAAAATAACTTTCTTGATCAGCATTGGTTACCCCTTTTCCAAAAAATCCGTTCCATTGTTCTGGCCAACCCGGATCCTCAGGATCATCCATTTTATCAGGCCAATAAGGCGGCCAGGAATATCGGTCGGTGCTCATAGCTATTCCTTGAGAAGACTCATTAAAATAACCGGAAACCGGCTCAAAAGTCCATTGATCACCAGTAGGCGATTCTTCGCGAGCAGTTGCCGGACGATCTACCGGACAAACTACAACGCTATGGAATATTATTGTCGAGTCAAGTTCTTCAGAATGATAATTTACTTCAGCGCCTACCATTGGACTGACATCGCCAATATATCCATTGGTATCAAAAAGCCATGCCCCACGCGGACCTTTTTCCCTTGGTTGGCCGATGACTCCCCAGTTGCCAAAAACTGTCCGAACCAGATTGCCGTTATGGATGGAACTACGCCGGTAAGCTTTCCCACTTTGATTGGCAAAAATTATTTGTGACGTTACAATCGTCATTAACAAAATTGAGAGAATCTCAATAGTAAGATATTTTATCGAATGTTTCATATACTTATCCTCATTCCTATTTCGACTCGACGTGGTTCGGAATAATACGTTGGGTCGTTAAACCACTCATGAACCGAATTAATCGGAGTTTTAATATTTAAAGCTTCTACTCGGGCTTCATCGGTCGTAAAACCAGCTCGACCGGTCTCGTCATAAACATTAACTTCATTCAATTTATCAAATAAATTCTGAATTCTGATAAATAATTCAACCGAATATCTTCCTGATAAGGTGAAACGATAGTAAGATCTAGCATCAATTGTTAGGGTAGGTGGTTTAGTACCAGCATTAGTTAAAAGTGATGTAATATCTTCGCTTGATTGCGGAGTATAGGGCAAACCACTTCCCCAGCGACCGATAAAATTTATTCCATAATTTTTGTGATTATATCCCACTGTTCCATTAATTGTATGGCGTTGATCCCAGTCTAAGGGATTAAGTTGAATTTCTGGTTGGTTTCCACCAGCAATCGCATTGCGGTATGCTTCCGGATCTGATGCAGTGCCTTTAGCAATTTGGAGCGTATAATCAAAACTGGTATATAAACCACTCGGATTCTGCTGATTAAGTGCTATAGTAATACCTTTTACTACACCAAAATCACTATTAACTAATCGGCTATAAGAGGCCGCTCCGCCATAAACGATAATCTCTTCTGCTCTCGTTCCGGTCAAGTCTCTTATGTCTTTCAGATAGGCAGTAATGTCAACTGAAAAATTATCACTTAATTGTTGCTGAAGTCCGATTTCTCCTACGATAGTTTGTTCTGGCTTCAAATCCGCATTTCCAATTACTCCTTGATTACCGGTTCCAGAACCAAGATCAAAATCAGGATTCATATATAAATAGTTAAAATTGGGGATTTGGAAAAAATGACCATAAGAAAAATGAAATACCCCGCGATCACTAATCGGAAATGACAATCCGATTCTGGGACTAAATTGATACTTGGGAGTGGCTTTTTTATACCAATATTGTCTTCGTTCCTCCAAAGTGACTTCAGGTTCACCGGGATCCTGGACGCCGTTTCCATTAAGATCATGATAACGATTTTCAGGTTTGATTGGCTCGTAGATTTCAGGATCGCTGGGATCCGCAAGCACAACACCATCCGGTTCAAAATAATCAAATCTTACCCCGATATTAATGATCAACTCGCTAAACTCCATTTTATCTTGTAAATATCCGGCAAATTCATAAGGTTTATGACGGTAATAGCTAGCATAAATCGTACTATTATCCAAAATAGTCGGATGAATATATGGATTCCAGGTAGATGGTATATTCAATCCGGATGCGAAGTCTATATAGGTCTCACCAGTCGCTGGACGAATATTAAATGTTCTTAATGAAATATCATGCTGTTGAAATTCCAAACCGCCCTTTATCTGATGTTGTCCATTTATCTGGGAAGTCAAATCCCATTTGGCAAGGTATGTTCTACTGTCACGATATTCGTGATCATTTTGAGTTCCACCAAAATAAAATTGATAAGGATATTGATAAAGGTAAGCCGGGTGGACATAGGTGGTGCTATCGTTGTAACTGGTATCGGCAGACAATCTGCCGGTATATTTACGATAATAATATGAGCCAGCCAGAGTGAAAAAGGTTTTAGAACTTAATTGTTGCTGAAACTTTAGTAAATGCGTTTCAGCGGTTAGGTTTTTCTTCAACATTCCTGCCGGATTATATTTGAACATACGATCATAATCCTGGTAATCTTTGCTATCGTAAAAGAAATTGTAATAAATACTACTTCGGTTAGAAAGCCGGTAGATTAATTGTCCTTGAAAATATAACTTTTCGTTCCAGTTCATATTAACCCACTTTTGATCTCCTAACATAGTAGTTGAGTCCAGCAAGAAATGCGAACCATCGGGAGACACAGCTAATATACTCGTCGGTTTATAACGATTCTGACCATGTAGCCAGCCACCAAAGTAAATATAGCGCGTATTGAAATTGTAAAATAACTTATCCTTTATTAATGGTCCAAAAAAACTGATTTCAGCATTATGGATATTTAGAGGATTTATTGATCCAATATTATCAAAGATTTCGTCATGTGTACTAAGATGATCTCCAATATACATTTCTAGCGACGCACCGTGCTTGTTGCTACCTTGCTTGGTAGTGATATTGACGATGCCTGACATTACCTTTCCGTATTCTGCATTAAACGCTCCGGAAATTACCTGCAATTCCTGAATCATATTTTTATTGACATCAATGACCGCACTACGATCATAAGAATCGGTTACCGGAATACCATCTATTAAATAGGCAACTTCACCTCTTCTGCCTCCCCGTAAACTCCCATCTACATATCCGGCTTGCATTTCAAGAACGTCGCTAACTTCAGTCACTGGTAAAGCGGCTAATTCTTCAGCTTTAACGTTTGAAGCGGTCGCAGTCATATCTTTGACAATCATTTTGCGCTCTGCAGTAACTATCACTTCTTCACCCTCTAAAACCTGAGTCGAAAGCCCAATATTGATAGTAGTTGTCAAATCAGCTGATACAATCACGCCGGTTATCACTTTTGGCTGGTAACCAATCATTTGAGCTTTTAAACGATATTCGCCAGGCGGTACATTAAGAATCATGTATCGTCCATCTGTATCGGATGCCGCACCCAAATAAGTATCCTCAAGCATTATGTTACAACCTATTAAAGGAAGACCAGTTTGACTATCAGTAACTATACCAGTAATTTTACCAGTATTACCTCCGAATAAATACCCTGCAGTTAAAATCAGAACAACTGTTATTAACCAATCCTTATATCTCATCCTTTACCTCAATTGAATTTGATTTATTGATTTTATCAAAGACAATTACCCTTCAATAATTTTATAAACTACTATTCCTTTCGACCCGAGATAATTTGTATCGGTATTAACTGTAAAAATCTTTTCGCATTTTGTGACATCAAAGTTTATCTCGCTCATTTTGATAGGTTTATCATTCAAATTTGCAAAGATGTAGATGGTCTCAGTACCATATTTACGCTCAAATCCGAAAATCCCTTTTTTATCGTCAGTCAATATTGTTTTATACCTGCCTCTTCTTAGACATTCATGATTTTTTCTGAGATTTATCACAGATTTATAGAAATTGAACAAATCTGTATCAACTTTAACGGAATCTACAGGTCTTTTTATTCCAAATGGATGAGTAGTCTCCGGTTCATATTGCATATCATCCCAAACCATTGGTTTTCGATTGTCGGGATCGTCTGCTCCCCACATACCCACCTCATCGCCATAATAAATATAAGGTGCTCCGATATAAGTAAATTGAAAAACAAGAATTGTCTTTTGGATTTGTCGGAGCTCATCCGAAGGACGGTTTATCTTAAAATCTTTATTGTAAACCAGATTGCCATCATGATCGATCCAGCGGTCAGGATTTAATAACATACTGGCAAAACGCTCATTATCGTGACTACCAATTATATTTTGCAGTTGATATTGAGCGGGTAGCGGATATTTTTCTCTAATATCGCCTAATAATTGATCAAGCTCGGATGGTTTTATCCTCATTTCTCTGTCAATAAAGGCTTTAAGCATAGCATCGCCGAAACGATAATTCATCACGCCGTCAAAAATATCGCCCTGCAACCATGGTGAAGCATCGAACATCTTATTATTCATAAAATCTTCCCACCATATTTCACCAGTCAAATATGCCTCGGGATTTATGCTTTTCACCCATTTGCGAAAATCACGCCAGAAATTTTTACTGACCTTCTCAGCCACATCCAATCGCCAGCCGTCAATCCCGTCCGACGGATCGCCATCACCATTTGGATCACCCCATCTTTCAACCACGGCTTTTATATGTGCCCGAAATCCTTGTACAGGACCATTCTCGTCCTCCCAGATCTCCGGTAAATCCGGAATTCCATTCCAGCCTTGATATTCAAACTCATCTTCGATTGTACTCGGATCATCAAAAGACTTTATCACAAACCAATCGGCGTATGGACTGGCTTCTCCATTTTTTTTGACGTCCTGAAAAGCCCAGAAAGGTATGCCAACATGATTGAATACTCCATCAATGATTATTTTCATTTGACGGGTATGCACCTCCTGTATTAGTTTCAGAAATAATTTATCAGCGGAAGTCCACAGCCAGGTCGAAGGATCATTAGGATTTTCAGTTTGCCAAATTGCTATATCACCAGCCGGATCAGGCCCAAAATTATTATCAATATGATGATACATTGTAGCACCGTATTTATGCGACGAAGCCGATTCAAAGACTGGATTCAAATAAATTGCATTGATTCCTAAATCTACAAGATAATCGAGTTTATCAATTATTCCCTCGATATCACCGCCATAACGACGCAATTGAGCATTATAGTAAAAGTCGCGTTGGTTGGATTTTTCCCAAGGCTGGAGTTTATACCAATCAGCAGTCCATGGCATAATGCTCCATTGCGTTTGAGGTTCATATGGCCAGGTGCCTTCTAACGTTTCAATCGTTGGATCATTAGTCGGATCACCGTTCCTAAAGCGCTCTGGGAATATTTGATACCAGATAGCATCGTAAGTCCAGTATGTTCTATCTGAGAGGTTGTCACTCAAACAAATCCCAGCTACTATTCCGACGACAAGCAATCCTCTTGCCAGTGAAAATTTGCCTTTTGGGACTTGATTTTCTGTCGCGTTTTTCAATTGTAGTTCTAATCTGAGTTACTACTAAAAGAATATAGGGTATTAAAATATTTAAGTCAATAGTTTTTTTTACTAGTTTTTGTCCGAGCTAAAAATATGGTATTCACTTTTGGTGATAATAGGCGGGAAGATTACAATCCCCCACTGTCAAAATTGGATTAGATGTATCTATAACTTCAATAAATCTAATCTTGAATAACCTTAAACTCCGTTAGGAATTAAACCTGCTTTACCCGGGATTCAATCTTGAGTCAAAAATCTAAAGACTACGCCAAACCCCGCCGGGGTTGAACAATATTACCGGTAACTCCACCTAATCTCGAAGAGGGAGTGTTGACATGATTAGCCTAAAGCTTGCTTAAAGGTGCTCAACAATCCTGTGAATTACAAAAAACTATTACGCGTTAATCTAATCTATTTCTAAAATGTGGATATAAGGATGCTACGAAGGATTATAAAAATTTATCAATTTTTGATCATATATAATGAATTTTTGATAAAATAAAAAAGCCGCTCTTGTAAGCGGCTTATCTATAGTGTTTCGGTGATTTTGAGGTTTCCCTCCCCGAACGTAAAAGAGGGGGATTTTGAGGGATATTACGGCACATCCGGGGAGGGGGAGGGGAAATCTATCTTCTTTTGGACATTATCATTAGATCAAAGAACAGGACTTAATTTACAAATTTTATGCCAATATTCAAATAGCAAATATAATTCGTTAGACAAAATATTTTAAGCCTGGTTACAATAAAATTTATGGAAAATCTACAACTAGTGAATGGTTTCTCAGAGTTTTACTCATCTTAAAATTATATTTTCTTTTTTCATATAACTTTTTATATTGATAATGATTAATTGTTTAGTGAAATTATAGAGTAATGAGAAAAATTTTAGCAGTTGATGATGATCCTAACATTATAGAATTGATCACATCCTATTTTTCATCTCGTGGATTTGAAGTTTACGCGACTACAGAAGGAGCACAAGTACTCGATCTAGCTATTAGTAAAGAACCCGATTTAATTATTCTTGATATTAATTTGCCGGACATTGATGGCCTTTCAGTCCTGAAGACTTTAAAGAATCGTCCAATCACGGCTTTTATCCCGGTGATTATGTTGACTGCGAAAACGTCGGCCGATTTTCAGGTTGATGGATTGGTTACCGGCGCAGATGATTACGTTACCAAGCCTTTTGATCTCAATGTTCTCTATGCTCGAGTTCTCAATTCACTACGACGTTCGCTACTTCCCACTCGTTTCAAACACGATCAATTTAACTTGTTGTCATATTTACTCAGAGAATATTCAAAACGAGGTTACAAAGTCTATTCCAAATTACTGGATAATTATAGCCCTCACCCGCCCTACTGGAGAGGTTACATACCTGATATGATCATTGAGAAACCCGAAAAATTGCGTTGTTTTAATTTTGAGACCACTCAATCAATTATGGAAGAATCTTTTCTGGATCGTCTGAATTCTCTGGTAGAATGCCATAAAAATACCACGTCTCATTTCGAGGCTACAGTTATCGTTCGGACTATGGATAACTACAAAATCGTGCAGAAATTAGTAAACGAGCACTGTTTACCGATAAAGATAAAATATTTTAAAAAACATATCCGCCGGAATCTATCAGTTTAAGAAGCTGATAACTCATTCCGAATTATTTCTAACATTTCTTCTAATTTAATTGGTTTAGTAAACCATTTCTTCCCAGATTTGCTTAAACGTTCAGTAATCTTTATATCATCATCATAACCGGTCATAAAGACAAATTTAATACCAGGGTAATCCACTATTACTTGGTCGTAAAGATCAAAGCCGTTACGAAAAGGCATCACAATATCTAATAGAATTAAATCCGGCTTTTTAGCCTTTATGGATTCCAAAGCCGTTTCGACATTTAAAGCTGTCGCCACTTCAAATCCATTTTGTTCCAAGAAATCCCCGTAGATTTCACGAATTACCGCTTCATCATCAACGATTAATATTTTGGGTTTTATTAGCATTTAGGCTTTTTGTTTTTCGAGTCCTTTACCCATCCATTTCCTTGCTATTAATAAAGCAATCGGACTAATGATCGCGATAAAGCCATAAATCAGCCACATCGTCTCAGTATTAGTTTGTTCCGGTGTAACTCCGGCTGGGCAATATTTCGTCAGGAACCAGCCAGAATAAAGCGAGGTAATGACTTTGGTCAGAAACCAGGGAAACTGTCCAATCCCCATATAAATGCCGGTCATATTCTTAGGGGCGATTTCAGCTACCCACTGCAGAAAACGCGGTTGCCAGATAGCCTCTCCGATTGTCATAATGATTAGATAGCCAAACACCGAGTAGATATTTGGACCAATTGCCAATAAAAAAGTCGGTAGAGCCATTATAGTAGTGCCTAAAATCATCATTTTATAAGTGTCTTTTTGGGCGGTTAAAGCCGCTACCATTGGAGCCAGAATAAAAATCAGGATAGGATTAAAATTGACAAAGAATTCAAAATTGTTGGAAACCACGCCCGAAAAAGCTCGTTCGAAATACATCGGTAGAGTCAGCCAATTATGAGCAAATAGAGTCTGAACCGGAATTAGAATGAAAATGAAAAACATAAATCGGCCGTCTTTAATGGGGAAATTTTTTAAGTAATAAACAATCTTTTCCTTGGTTGATTGCGTTTCAGTCGTTTCTGGATCAGAAACTGGTTCGTCCTGTCCTTCCCGAGCATTGGCAATCGCCATCTCGACGGTCTTCTTCGATAAAATGAAGGCAACTACTAAAATCCCAACTACCGTTAAAGCTACATAAACCCAATATACACCGACAATTCCATGATTTTTCCTGATTGGCGGCGAAATTAATCCTGGCAGGAAGCCCCCCAGATTCATAATTGCATAGAGCATCGCATAGCCCATAGCGGAAGTTTTTTTGTCAGTGAATTGCTTGACCGCGGCATAACAGGCAGGCTGATAAATGCCATAACCTAAGACTACCCCCAATATCCCCAACATAGCAACGATATGAGCTTTTTGCCAAAGTCCGGGAGCACCGATTTGAGGTGCCAATGCTAGAAGTACACGCCCGACCAGCATCGTTGAAAGTGAAATCAATAAAGCCTTCCGCACTCCGATCCAATCTACCGTCGCTCCTAAAAATAACATTGCCAATGTTATCCCGGCAGTTTGAATCCCGACCATTTGTCCAGCCTGTATATCGTTCAGTCCGAGATCATTGAAATACATTGCTAAAAGACTGAGAATACCAAAATAGGTGATTCCCTCCAGCAAATACGATAAATTAATTCCCCATAAAGCGCGAGGCGCCTTAATCAAATTAACAAACGGATCAACGATTTCCCGTAAAGGGTTCTGAACCGGTTTATTATCTTCCATCTAAGCATCCTTTATTTTTACTGACTCTGTCCAATAACTGAATCTATAAAATATTGACTTATCATTCCAATAAAATTTTTTAATGGCAAAACTTCTATCGCTAATTTTGTATGTCAGTGATTATTTATTATTAATATTGCATTAAGGAATGTAAATGAATATTCAGAAATCAATTATGAATTGCTCAAATATTGTTATTTAAATTTTTAGAACTTAGACTAGTGCTGTGCTAAATATTTCTCAAAACCGGCAGATTGAACCTTCTGGCCATCGGCGCAAATCCAGAGCACTTCGCAATTGGGGAAGTTTTCCAGAGCTTTTTGTCCGGCTAAAGCGCCCAAAACAAATAATCCAGTTGCCATTGCGTCAGCTTGCTCAGCAGTTGCGGCAATTACAGTTGTGGATTGACAGGAGTCAGCCGGTAAACCGGTACGTGGATTTAAGATATGATGAATGCGTTTGCCTTCATACATAAAAAATTTCTCATAATCTCCGGAAGTAGCCACTGCCCCACTGTCGAATTCAATTACAAGTAGAATATTATCGGCTTGACGCGGATCCTGAATCCCGATTCTCCACTTTTTCCCATCTACACGCCTCAGTGCTCGTAAATCTCCGCCGGCATTGACCAATGCACCAGCGACATTATGCTTTGCAATGACTGCGACAGCTTGATCAATACCGTAGCCTTTGGCAACCGCACCCATTCCAATTTTGGTTTGGTGATTTTTAGCACCCAATTGCGCTTTCGCAAAATCAATGGTAAGGTTTTGGTAATTTATAGCCGGCAGAAGTGCTTTAATCATAGCAATATCCGGCGGTTGTGGAGAATCACCCTTGAAATTATAAAGCGGCGAAATCGTCCCAACGGTGATATCGAACGCACCATCAAGCTTTGTAGAATAAGCTTCACAACGAGCAATCAACTCCAGAATTTCAAGCGGCATAGTGACTGTCTCACTAGAGCGATGGTTAAAAGCATAGATTGGTCCCTCGGGATTGCCTTCCCAGAATTGGGCGGAAATGCGGTTGATTTCGGCAAACCCGGCTTCAAGCGCATTATTGGCTTCGGCTTCGGTCGTATCTAATACGGTTATTTCGATAACCGTTCCCATAGCGAAACGCGTTGATTGAGCCTTGATCAGCTTGCTTTTAGGTTGGCAACTTGTCAACAGAAAAACACAAAATAAAAAGTAAGGAATAGGGATTTTGAAATTAAGCATTACTTCTTCTGCGGAATCATTCAAACTTGCCATTTAATGTCTGACGCAAACGAAAGACATTAAATCCACTTTTGGCTTTACGTTTACTCCAAAAATAAATGATAAACCCGGTCAAGATAACTACTATAATTCCACAAAACATCTGCACAATGTCCGCTGGAATTCCAAAAATGCTATGTTTAATAAATCGGTTAGCGATTAGTACTCCGAATAGAAAACCAAATAAAGGTAAACCATATTGAACTATGGTTAATTTTAGCTGATTAGCACCGATTTGCTCGATTAAAACCGTATCGCCCACTTTAGCATTAATGGTATTAGGTATTTTGAGTATGCGCTTGCCTGTAGAATTGGGGCGGCAGATCATTTTCGCACCGCAAGAATGGCAGGTATCTTTTTCTACCAGTTCGACCGTTACCCAGTGCTGGTCAGCATCAATCACCGTCGCCGTTTCATCATCAGTTTTGAAATATTGGTCGTTAGTGTTCATCCTTAGTTCCAAGGATTACAATAGCTTTAGTTGGGCATTTTTCGGTCGGCAGAACCAGTTCCTTGGTATAAACGTCGTGATCAACCACGGCAAGATTATCCACGACTTTGAAGCCTTGGCCGTTGACGGCTTTTTCACACAAAAGACAACCGGTACAAGCACGCTTACAAACCGTACGGGCAATTCTACCGATGTCACGATTCCTACAAAGCACAAAAACATGGTGACTGATTGGATGCAATTCGATAACGCCCCGTGGACAGGCCGCAACGCAATTGCCACAACCGGTGCATTTGGCGCGGTCAACGACCGGTAAGTTATTTTCATCCATATGAATAGCGTCAAACGGACAAACCGTCACGCAATCTCCAAGTCCAATACATCCGTAACTGCAGGCACGTTCACCGCCACTAACCAAATTAGCCGCAGAACAAGTTTTGATGCCGCGATACTCGGCTTTTTTAGTAGCGACATCGTCGCCGCCCTGACAAAAAACCACCGCCACTTGCCGCTCGCCAATTTCGACACTCACTCCCAAAATCCGGGCTATCTCCTCCCGGGCTGATGGACTGCAGACCGGACAATTTGAGATTTGCGATTTACCACCAGCCAACGCTTCGGCAAAATTATTACAGCCGGCATAGCCGCAACTGCCGCAATTGGCACCCGGTAAACACTCAGCAATCAAGCTTATTTTTGGGTCCTCTTCAACGTGTAGTTTTTTATTAGCTACTGCAATTAATATGGAAAAGAACAAACCAATCCCGCCCATACTCAATAAACTGTATAAAAACGTTGTGGAATTCATTTCAGATACCTTTTGAGATTAGATTAATCCAGAAAATCCCATAAATGCTAGGGCTAAACAACCGGCGACGATTAAAGTAATCGGTGCTCCTTTGAAAGGTTCAGGCACATCCGCCAGTTCCAACTCTTCCCGGATGCCAGCCATAATTACCAGCGCCAAGGTAAAGCCTGCCCCGGAAGCAAAACCAAATACGATACTCTCAACAAAATTATATTGCTTCATCACCAGGAAAAGTGCCAGCCCCAGAATGGCACAGTTGGTCGTGATCAGCGGCAGGAAAATACCGAGCGCATCATAGAGCGGACGGCTGACTTTTTTGATAAACATTTCAACCAATTGTACCAGCGAGGCAATTACCAAGATGAAAGATACAATTTGGAGGAATTCCAGGTGTAAACCGACCAGAATATACTTATTCAATAACCAGGTAACTGCGGCCGTAATCGTCATCACGAAGGTCGTCGCCATTCCCATACTAACCGCGGAACCGAGTTTTTTCGAGACTCCGATGAAGGGACAAATTCCGAGGAATGACACCAAGACATAATTATTGATAACCGCGGCTGAGATGAAAATTAATATCAGATCCATTTTTACTTCCTTTTTGTATTAAGCCAATTGGTAAATCCGATTATAAAACCCAACGTCAAGAAAGCACCTGGTTGCAGAGCTATAGCCATCCAGGGTTGAAATGACAATGGCATAATTTGATGCGAAAAAATAGTACCATTACCAATTAGTTCGCGAAATGATCCCATTATCAGTAATACCAGAGTAAACCCGACACTCATTCCGAGCGCATCAATAACAGAACGACCGACTGGATTTTTTGAGGCAAAGGCTTCCTGACGAGCAAATACGATGCAATTTACGACAATTAAGGGAACAAAAGGTCCCAGCGCCTTGCTCATTTCGGGATAAAAAGCAGCCAGAACTCGGTCTGCCACCGTCACAAAAGTCGCAATTATGATGATAAACGTCGCAATCCGGACTTCGTTGGGAATCAATTTTCTTAGAAGAGAGATCATCATGCTGGACATAACCAGCGTAAATATTACTGCCAATCCCATCGTAACGCCATTAATAGCTGATGTTGTAACGGCTAAAGTTGGGCAGGTTCCCAAAACCATACGCAGGATGGGATTCTCGTTCCAGAGTCCTTTGAGAAATTCCTGTGTTACTGAAATTTTTGATTTCGCCATATTATTTCACCTTCTCTAAATAAAGGGCGCGGTTTTTTTCAATAGCGGCGTTGATAATATCTACAACCGCCCTCGAAGAAATGGTTGCGCCGGTAATGGCTTGAATTTGCGATTTACTTTTATCTGCGGCTTGTCCCTTGACAACGGAAATCGGATTTACGGCTGGCAAATCAGCAAATTGCTTTAAAAACCAGAACGCATCCGTTTTGTTCGTTGGATCGTTTTCAATTTTTGTCCCGAGTCCGGGAGTTTCGGCTTGGGATAATATTTTCATTTGTACAATTTTAGTCATTTCCGGATCCATACCGACCAGAATACGTAAACGGCTCTGAAATCCATCACCCTCTGCCACAAACGCCACGCCGATTACCTGCCCTTTATCATCCTTACCAACATAAAAAGTAACGTCTTTGATGACCTTCACGTCACAGGTTTTTTGGCCTGGGATTACATATTCGATAGCTTCCAATAAGGTCTTATTTTCGTTTAATTCAATACGCGGAGCAGTGTAGGTATTTAACACAGCCAATATTAATCCGGATAATAAAGCCGTCAGGGTTAAAACAACTACCAGTTTGAGTGACTTATTCACGATTTTACCTCCCCAAAATATTTCGGTCGAGTATAACGATTAATCAATGGAACGAATCCATTCATTAATAAAATTGAATACATAACGCCTTCCGGCAGACCTCCAAATTGACGAATAAGAACAACCAAAATTCCCGCTCCAATTCCGAAAATCCAGGTCCCTAAATTGGTTATCGGCGAAGTCACCATATCGGTCGCCATGAAAAAGGCGCCCAACATTAATCCGCCGGAAAAGAGATGAAAGATCGGATCGGGATACTGTGCCGGATTAATGAGCCATAGAATCCCACTGAAAACTACAACTGTGCCAAGATAACTCACCGGAATGCGCCAATTGGATATATGCAAAATTATTAAGATCAATCCCCCAATTAGAATGGCTAAGGCACTCGTTTCACCAATACAACCGCCGACTTTACCAAGGAAAAGATCGAGGTAGGGTGTCAAAGTTTTTTCAAATTTATAAGAACCCAACGGAGTTGCCGCTGTAATCGCATCAATCGTCCGGGGAATAGTCCAGGTCGTCATCGCTATCGGGAAACTGGTTTGTAAAAATGCTCGCCCTAACAGCGCCGGATTGAAAACATTGTGCCCAAGGCCACCGAAAATTTGTTTACCGATTATAATGGAAAAAGCGGCACCGATTATGACCATACTAAGCGGTAAACCCGGTGGCAAGGTCAAAGCCAGCAATAAGCCGGTCAAGGCGGCACTACCATCATAAATTGTAATTTTACGACGTCTAATTAAATTAAATAATTCCTCGGCAATCATAGCCGTAATCATAGAAGTGGCTATAACTGTCAGACAACGCCATCCGAAATTGTAAATACTGAAAATAACCGTTGGCAGTAAAGTAGCCACAACCAGCCACATAATTGAAGAAACATCAGTAGAGGCTTTAATATGGGGCGAAGATGAAAGAATAAAAAGTCGTTTCTCAACTGACTTGTCAACAGGATTTGGAGTCGGTTTTACTTTCGGCTCTTTTCCGGCTCCATCTTTAACTATATTCTGCTGTTCTGCCATTATGATAAATTTCCTTATTAAATATTCGATATTGAACGATATTTCATACGCTTACGGCTTTTTTTTCAGTTCTCTTTTGACGCTGAATTTCGGCTACCCGCGTTTTCCCAGTTCGGATATGATGAACTAAAGGAATTGATGCTGGGCAAATAAAAGCGCAAGAACCACATTCGATACAATTAGCTATACCATATTGTTCGGCTTCATCCCACTTGGCAAACTGCGATAAGCGCGCCAGCCTGGTTGGGATTAGATTCATTGGACAGACATGGAGGCAAGCCCCACATTTGATACAGGGATATTCTTTCCTTTCGACAGCGATTTTATTCGTTAAACAGACAATTCCACTGGTAGCTTTTATAACGGGCACAGATAAAGAAGCCTGAGCTACGCCCATCATTGGACCGCCCATCACTACCTTGACCGTATCGTCGGTCAGTCCGCCACAGAAGTCAATTAAATTCTGAAATGGAGTGCCGATTCTGGCTAATATATTTTTTGGTTCGCGCACTCCCTGACCGGTAACCGTAACGACTCTTTCAATCAGTGGTTTGTGTTTTGTAACGGCTTCAGCCACAGCCAGAGCCGTGCCGACATTATTAACAACAACGCCCACGTCCATTGGTAATCCGCCGGCAGGTACCTTGCGGTTTAAAACGGCATCTATTAACATCTTCTCGGCACCTTGGGGATATTTTACCTTCAGAGGCTGGACAATAATACCCCAGAATTTTTCGGTTGCTTTGGTTAGCGCCGCAATAGCATCCGGTTTATTGGCTTCGATACCTATTATTGCCCGACTGACTCCGAGCGCTTTCATCATAATGCGAAGTCCCAGGACTACCTCTTCCGAATGTTCGACCATAATGCGGTGATCGGCTGTCAAATAAGGTTCACATTCACAACCGTTAAGGATAAAAGTATCAATGGTTTTATTTTTGGGCGGATTTAATTTCACTTGCGTTGGAAAAGCCGCTCCGCCTAAGCCAACGATTCCGGCGTCTAATATAATTTTATTGATTTGTTCGGGAGTAAGATTTTCCCAATCGCTAATCGAATCAGGTAATTCTACCCATTCGTCGTGACCATCGCCGATGATGTTTATCATTAGCGAATTATTTCCCAAAGGGTGCGGTAATTTTTCAATCGTTTTTACTTTTCCCGAAATTGAGGCGTGGATATTGCTTGATATAAATCCGCCGCTTTTGCCGATCAATTGACCGGTTTTAACTTCCATACCTTTTTCGACTACCGGTACACATGCGGCTCCAACATGTTGCTGAAGCGGAATAAACACTTCTGTCGGTAAAGGCGATTTTTCTATGCTTTTATAATCACTTAAACTTTTAAACTCTTCTGGATGAACGCCCTTCTTGAACGTCTTCAATTTCATTTTAATCTTGCTCCTACTCTAATCAGGCTCTAAAAGTCAAAAAATCGAGGAAATTTAATCAAATTATTTCAATTATACCTTAAATATTTTGGGTAAATCCTAACGTTTGATAGTTTGTTTATAAGGGAGAAAGTGTGTAAATTTTAGCGCTTTTTGACGGGGGCGAATGGATTCGACGGGATTGAAGATCTGCCGAATAGCGTGTCGTGGTTTTCAGGAGGGCCACGTTAATAAACCTGAGAATCGAAAATGCCAATTCTTTTGGCACTGTCGCTTACGCTTAAGTAAGTGACCGTTCTGGGCCGGTCTTGCCTGCAGGCTGGTTCAGAGCGTCGTCAAAGCAGGCTCGTTCCGTTTATCGGTTTGCGTAAACGGAATTAAAAACAGCAAACTGGCTTTTACCAAGTTTGTCCGCTGGCACGGTAAAAGCGAGATTCAGCAACGGACTACACACGTAGCGATTCTGCAGTTCTCTTTTTCGGACGGGGGTTCAATTCCCCCCGCCTCCACTCATACTTTCGTTAAAGATGGAATTTAGATGGCTCTCCCAGAGATCATCCCAATTATTTTTTTGAATGATAGATTTATATAATACATCGCTCCGCGGTTGATTATCTGTCAAATATTTTACTATGCGGTTAGCATTATATTCCGGACTCTCATCCAGCGGCAAGTATAGAGCACCTTCTTTCGCTACTTCTCTAAATACCGGTATTTGACTGAGTGCCAATGGAGTTCTGGCGATACCTGCTTCAAGAATTGGTAAACCGAAACCTTCATCCATGCTTAAATAAAGCACTAAATTACTGATAAAATAAAGGTCACGGACCACAGCTCGATTCTTTTCTGCCGGGATATTTAATCTCTCGAAAAGATCGCCGAGAAAAAACAGGTTATTGGACAGGTTGTTTTCTTGAACCAAATTATAAAGACTGGCGGCGTATTCTGTCAAAGCGCCATTCTCCCTTTCAGGCATTCCGGTAATGATACCGACAAGATTAGGCCAGGTATTCCGCAGTGCCGCAATTACTTTAATACTGCGTTCGATATTCTTCCTTGGAATTATTCTGGCTGGGACCAAAATGATTGGATAAAAACTAAAAATCTTGAGTGCTTCAACGATTATGTTAGTTGCTGGTTCAAATTTGAAGAAATCCTGGTATTTAATCGTATTAGGAACTACAAGAATTTTTCGACGTGGAATATTTAACAACTCAGCTATTTGCCGTTTACGGTATTCAGAAACAGTAACGTAAGTAACATTGGGTATTTCGGTTCGAAGTAGTGACCACGGCCGTCGGTCGTATAAATTAGGTTTGTACTCATCAATCAACCATGCCAGATCATGAGTCCAGATGTAATACTTTTTATTTGGATATTTTAAGATATAGTTCCAAAAAGCTTCAGTAGCCATCAGATTAAAAGGCATAGTCATTATATTGTGAATAATAATGGTATCTATATTACCGATTTCGGCTTCGATTCGCCGCTGAAGGTTTTGCATTTGATATTCGTAAAATTCAGGTAGTGAGCCGAATTTTAAAACCCGCTGAATTTCACGAACATGCGGACTATTTGGATTTAAATCCGGTAATAGACTGGTCTTGATATTCTGGCCTTCGATTGAACCGGCTCCGCTCAGGATTGTTACTAAATAGCCATTGCGCGCAAATACTTCAGCGAACGGCTTAAGGATACTCTCAACTCCTCCTATAGCCGGTGGTAATGTATAATGCGCAATCAGTAATTGTTTATTAGGCTTCACAAGAGGTTTACTAAATTTGCACCGGATTTCATTCGTAAGAAGTATTAATCTTCGTATTTTAATGATTGCCAGTTATCAAACAGAAGACCAGCAAAATTTTCAGTCGAATCAATTGCTAAATATTGCTTTATCTCATTTTCACTTTGAACTTTAAAGGTCGGAAAAAGTTTAGTCATTTTGAATTCGATACGATATTGATCTAAAATGTCTTCTACCCAAAGTATATTACCCATTTTACTGGGGTGATATAATGCTGGTGAAATCAAACATCCATTATCCACATAAGCCAGAGGCAACTGCCCGGTAGCAAACGGTAAATCTATAAGCGCCAGCGGTGGCGTACTAATAATTATTTTAGTTCTCTTGATTAATGCATCACAGGCATCAAAAACTAGATTAGCAATTATTCCCGAACGCCATTCTAACCAATCCGGAAGCATCTCGACGATTTGGCTGGTAAAAGATACCACTTCACCAACTATTGATGAGAACTCCGTAACGCAGAACGGGCAATAACAATAGGGTGGTACGCGATGCTGTATATCCAGATTTTCTTCCTGCCAGAAAAAGGGGAATCTTAGATTTTCAAACATACAGTAATCAATTTGCCCCAGACGATAAGTTTTTTGAAGCAATAAATGATAAAAATCATGTCCAAGGGGATTGTTGGGACAAACCGGATAATATCCTTTCTGGGGGGCATAGGCAGTCCCGAGATAATTAACCGGTGGAGAAAAAATATCCATTTGCCACAAAAATGGATTTTGGAAACAATCCAAAATAATTCCAGCTTTTAAGCCCGCCTGTTTAGTTAGTTCGATCATCCTTGCTACCGGAAAATATTTAATCGTCAAATCACCGGTTTCATAAGGCTTGTTTACACAATAAAACACGCCATTATATCCTTTATCACGGATAACCTTTAAGTCTTCAATCAGTTGCTGACGGTTGTATTTATTGGGATAATATTTGATAAACATTGGCATTTTAATCTGAATTTCGTGAAAAATTTATTTAATTCAATCGAAATTTGTCGGAGCGAGTGGATTTGAACCACCGACCCCCTGAACCCCATTCAGGTGCGCTAATCCGGACTGCGCTACGCTCCGATTGTCAAAAACGTCAGTAATTTAATTGATAGGAATTTATTTATCTACGAAAAATTGGATTACCAGTTATTAAGCATTTCCAGTAATTCGTTGAGCCCCTTTTTAATTTCCGATAATACCATAGCGGTATCGGTTCTCTCCCCTACTGTTTCATCCAATTCGTTCCTATTCTCAGTATCAATAGCTTTTTGCCAATCTTCTGGTTTCATTTCTTTCAGTTTCTGTTTAGCGCCTTCTATAGTAAAACGTTTATCATACAATAGGTGTTTGATATATTGAATTAATTGGATGTCTTTTTCACGATAAGCGCGGTTGCCCGCCCGGTTTTTAGTCGGTGTCAATGATGGAAATTCTTTCTCCCAGTATCGGAGAACATATTGCTTGAGCCCGGTAATTTCACTGACTTCTCCAATTGAGTAATATAATTTTTTAATTGGCTTTTCCATATCACACCTGTTATCACTATTATTTAAACCATTACTTTAATAGTATAATCAGTTTAAAGGGTTATGTCAAGTTATTTTTTTATTTATCGCAATTTCTGGACGATAATAGTACCGTTGGCGCAGAAGTTTACGACGTTTTGTTTGATAATTTCACGGCGCAATTGCCAATTGGTAGCCAGTTTCCTTGCCACAGCATTTAATGAATCAAATGAATAAACTGCCAGACGTGGAATGAAAAAATCAGGAGGTTTTTGATGATAGTATCTAAATGGGAAGAATCCGCAAATACCTTGATAACCAGCAGATTTGGCTTCAGAAATAATTTTTGGGTTCAATTTCCCGAAAGGAGCACAAAAGAATCTGACTTCGCAATTGAATCGTTCTTCAAGTAACTTCTTTGAGTCGTGTATTTCGGCTTGCATTTCTAAAGTCGGCATTCCGACTAATAGATGATGTGATAAGCCATGCGAGCCGATTTCCCACCCATTTTGGATTAATTCTGCGATGTTATCATATTTCAGATGGTTGAAATGGATTCCACCTAGATTAATGTCCCAGGTATTTGGCCGATCTAAATAATCGGTGATGATAAAAATAGTTGCCGGGATACCCAGACTTTTTAATATAGGAAAGGCATATAAATAAATATCCTGATAACCATCGTCGAAGGTTAGAGCGATCAGATTCGGTTTATTTTTATTTGCTTGAAGATTGCTAAGAGTGGCAAATTCATAACCACAATTAAGCAAAAACTCGATATGTTTTTGAAATTTTTCTGGTTTAATACAACTCGCGCCGATTTCCGAACGCCAATCAATTTTATGATAGACAAGAACTCGATTCTTTATGGGAACAAACTCGTCTATGGCTCCACCCTTTGACTACTCCGGTTTGAAATTATATTTGCGGTAGAATTTTGCGGTAAATTCGCCGATTAGCGTATAAGAATGACACAGAATATTTTCATCTGGTAGAAAAACTACTCGAAAATGATTAGTCCCTCGTTGCTGACCAAAACCGCTACCGTAAACTACTAGTACTCCGGTATCATTGAGCAATTCGAGGACAAATTGTTCATCAGTAACGCCGGGCGGCAATTGAATTCGGGGGAAAGCGTAAAAAGCCGCCTTGGGTTTAACGCAAGAAATGCCAGGAATTTCATTTAACATTTTGTCTGTAATATCACGGCGAATCGTCAGTTTTTGAATGATTTGGGGTAAATGAGAGTCATTACCATTCAGGGCTGGAGCCACCATATATTGTTGCGGATGTACCGCACAAAGTCTTGCCCGCAAGAGTTTATTAATGGCTTCGCGGTAATCTGCCATCACAGCGGTAGGATCAGAAAATATTGCCCAACCAACCCGCCAACCAGGCATGATATAATTCTTACTCAATCCACCAAAGGTAACTACGGGTACATCATCAGCTAATGAGGCAATTGAGGTGTGCGTTTGACCGTCAAGAAGCAATTTATCATAAATTTCGTCAGCGAAAATCACTAAGTTATGGCGACGGGCAAAATTGATGACATTTAATAAACTTTTGTGATAATAATTCGCACCAGTCGGATTGTTAGGATTAATGACAACGATCGCTTTTGTGCGCTTGTTGACCCGCTTTTCTAACTCGTCAAAATCTATCTGCCAGCCGGTCGATTCATTTAATAAATATGGATTTAAGTTACCATGATAAACCGGAATTTGGCCGCTATAAAGTGGGTAGCCAGGTGAGGGCGTCATGATATTGTCGCCGGGATTAATTAAAGCCGCTATCGCCAGCGTAATGGCTTCCGAAGCTCCATTAGCCATAAAGACATCATTGGCTGTTACCCCTTTTATTCCTTTTTTTTCAGTAGCATAGCGAGCAACTGCTTCTCTGGCTTCGATTAAACCCATCGAATCGCCATAGACCGAGACATTCAATTGGGAATTGGCACTCGATTGTAAAATTTTTTCACTTACAATCTGGCGCAGTTCAAAGGGAGTTTCAAAGTCATAAACCGGAGGATCGCCAATATTTAAGTATATAATTTTTCTGCCCTGGTCTTCTAAGTGCTTGGCTTTCACAGCTATGTCACGGATCGCATAAGTGACTTTTTCGGTCCGCCTTGCTGGAATGATTTTCTGATTCATATAATTTTCTCTTTTATGACTTTTTGCCATTTAACGTAATCAGGGTTCTATCGGCTGAATAATGGTTTCAATAAAGGCGTTCCGGTCGAATAAGTAGCGTGCCAATTCCTGTAAATCCTCAATGCTGATTTTATCAATAATTTCCAATAATTCGGCAATCGTAATAATATGTTTTTCGTAAATTTCTGTCTTAGCTAAATTACTCATTCGAGCGTTCATATTTTCCATCGCCAGTACCAGTCCACCCTTTACTTGCTGTTTGGCTTTTTTATATTCACGAACGGGAATTGGTTTACGATAAAGCGCGGTCATTTCATTATTAATTTTATCAATAACCATATCCAGTCGGTTTTTATCAGAACCAGCATATACTCCGAATAATCCATCTTTCAAAAAAAGGTCTGAAAATGAGTAAACCTCATAAACGTAACCATATTTTTCACGAATGTTATGAAATAAACGCGATGTCATTCCGCCACTTAAAATCATATTGAGTAAACCGAGCTGGAATCGTCGCGAATCGCCTTGTCCGAAAATCCGGCGTCCCAAAATAACATGGCTTTGCATTATCGGTTTGGGATAAATTTTCTGGGTTTCTGGTTGAGTATTACAGGAATCTTTTTCTTGATAATCGGTGCCATTTCCCATATCTTGACAATATTTCTCAACCAGTTTTACTAATTGTTCATGATTGACTCTTCCGGCGGCTGATACAACAAGACTACCGGTCGTATAATGACGCTTAAGAAAACGTTTTAAATCAGATACCTGAAGGGCGTTGACACTTTCGACTGTTCCCTGGATCGGACGCCCTATTGCTTGATTCGGGAAAAGCTGCTGAATAAATAAATCGTGGATTAAGTCATGTGGAGTATCCTCGATTTCGCGGATCTCTTCGCAAATAACTCTTTTTTCCTTCTCGAGTTCGTGGGGATCAAGCCGACCATGCAAAATAAGGTCAGATAACACCTCAACACCTTTAGCAAGATTTTCATGTAACAACTGCACATTAAAGCAAGTCACATTCCGGCTGGTAAAGGCATTGATGATTCCACCCAGCGATTCAATTTCATGCGCAATAGCAAAAGCTGAACGTTTATGCGTTCCTTTAAAAACCATATGTTCAAGCAAATGCGCAATACCGTTTTCATTGTCTTCTTCGTCTTGAGAACCAGCTTGTATCCAGAATCCTAACGAAACTGAATAAACCGAATCGACATATTCAGATAGGACTCGGATTCCGTTAGGTAGAATTGTACGCTGGATATTTTCGGAAATCATCGCTTAATAGCGGGGGTGTGTCCGATGGGATGAATGATGATCACCTTTTGAACGATCACTGTGGCTTTGCCTTGGTTGGTGAGAATTACGTGGCGTTTCTTGATAACCTTCCGGCTTTTCAACCAATTCTTTCATCGAAAGTTCAAAACGTCCGGGGGCGGCGATTTTTTTCAATAGAACATCTACCTTATCGCCGACTTTCAAGACGCTATTAATATCCTCAGTTCGACGCCAGGCAATTTCAGAAACATGCAACAGACCTTCTTTACCAGGTAAAAATTCAACGAAGGCACCGTAACTTTCCAGCCTTTTTATCGGACAGTCATGATAAACCTTGCCTTCTTCCGGTTTAGCGATCATATCAATAATCAACTGGCGTGCTTTTTCAGCCGATGCAAAATCTGCGGCTGAAATGAAAACCATACCGTTATCATCAATCTCAATTTTCGAATTACTTTCAGTTTGCAAAGCCCGAATGTTCTTACCGCCGGGACCGATTATTTCGCCTATTAAATCGTTATCAACTTTTAAGGTCAACATACGCGGTGCGAAATCAGATATTTTTTCTCGCGGTTTGCTGATTGTCTGTTCCATAATATCAATAATTTGCATGCGACCGACACGAGCTTGTTCGAGGGCGCCACGCATAGTCGAAGCCGCAATTCCCTGGATTTTCAGATCCATCTGAATTGCGGTAATGCCGGTACGAGTACCGGTTATTTTGAAATCCATATCGCCGTAATGGTCTTCCGCGCCAATGATATCCGATAATACTATGAGTTTATCATCTTCTTTGATTAATCCCATCGCAATACCAGCTACCGTTTCTTTAACCGGAATTCCGGCATCCATCATAGCTAGCGAACCGGCACAAACCGTCGCCATTGAAGACGAGCCATTCGATTCCAGAATATCGGAGACGATCCGGATTGTGTAGGGAAATTCCTCCTCGCTTGGAATTTGAGTTTTTAGAGCTCTCTCAGCCAAATTACCGTGTCCAATTTCCCGTCGGCCTGTGCCTCTCATTGGTTTGACTTCACCAACGCTAAATGGCGGAAAATTGTAATGAAGCATAAATTTCTTAGTGAATTCTTCGCGGTCAATATCGTCAATGATTTGCTCATCCAATTTCGTTCCGAGAGTTACCGAACCCAGACTTTGAGTTTCACCGCGAGTAAAAAGGGCTGAGCCGTGGGCTCGTGGCAAAATTCCTATTTCACAAGTAATCGGTCGAATTTGATCCAGTGCACGGCCGTCGAGTCTTTTGCCGGTCTCGATTATCAGCCGCCGCATATCTTTCTTAACGATTTCATCAACTACCTGGGCGATGTAATTGCTTTTCTCCGGATATTGTTCGGCATATTCTTCTGTCAATTTATTGACGAAAGTTCGAATGGCATCATTCCAGGATTTTTTGGAAACCTGCGCCAATTGACGCCAGTCGGCTAGCATTGTTTCCGTTTGAGCGCTAACCGCGTTTTTTAATTCCAGCGGTTCTTCAACCGGTTCAATCGGCCGTTTGACCGGCTTTAATTCCGCGACTATATCTTTCTGAAAATGAATAAGTTCCCGAATGGCAGAATGCCCGAATTCGATAGCTTCAATTAATAAATCTTCGGAAATTATTTTACATTCACCTTCGACCATTACAACCGAATCTTCGGTACCAGCCACAACGATATCGAGTTCACCTTCTTCCATCTGCTTGATAGTGGGATTGAGAATAAATTCTCCATTTAGTCGGCCAACTCGTACTCCGGCAATTGGCCCGGAAAATGGAATTTCTGAAATCATCAAAGCTGTCGAAGCTCCAATAATACCGAGTACATCAGCGGGATTTTCCTGATCGCTTGAGATAACGTTCGCAATTATCTGAGTATCACAGTGAAAATCTTCCGGAAATAGAGGTCGAATCGGTCGGTCTATCAACCGTGACCCCAGAATCTCCTTTTCCGATGGACGTCCTTCGCGTTTGAAAAAACCGCCAGGAATTTTACCAGCGGCATAGGCTCGCTCCCGATATTCTACCTGTAGAGGGAAGAAATCTTGTTCGGCAACGGCATCAAAATTGGCTACCGCTGTCACTAAAATCATCGTATCGGCATAACGAACGACCACGGCTCCCGAAGCCTGTTTAGCCATTCGGCCGGTCTCAATACTTAATTCACGACCTCCAAGGGTCATCTTTTTTTGGTACAATTATTTACTCCCAATTATTTATTTTCTTAATTCAAGTTTCTCAATTAATTCTTTATAAGCCGCATTGTCTTTGCGACGCAAATATTCTAAAAGATGTTTCCGACGGCTAACCATTTTCATCAGGCCGCGCCGCGAACTATGATCTTTAGGATGAGCCGCAAAATGCTGGCTTAAATCTTTGATCCTTTCGGTTAGCATAGCAATCTGGGCTGTAATCGCTCCAGTATCATGGCTGTTTTTCCCGTACTTGGATACTAATTCACTTTTGATTTCTTTAGTCAATGTCATTTAAAACATACCTCCGTTTTATTTTCTAATTTATTAATTTTCGCTAAACATATTTCCAAATCAGCTTGCATCTGTTTTTTTAGTGCCTCACTCGTTTCAAATTTTAATTCATCGCGGAGTCTTTCGATAAAAATAACTTTAATTTCGCGATCGTACAAATCTTCATCCTTAAAATTTATTATAAATAATTCAATTACCCGCTCAGATTCATTGAAAGTCTTACGGATCCCAATATTCAAAATTCCAAAATATTCAAAATTCGAAAGACAAGCTTTAACAAAATAGACTCCATCACCCGGAATTAATTTATCCGGTGGATTTACAACAAGATTAGCGGTCGGGAAACCGAGTTTATGACCACGACCCGTTCCTCTAACAACCTTTCCTTTAATACTATATTGCCAGCCGAGTATTTGATTGGCAGAAAGGATTTTCCCTTCGGTTATAAGTTCTCGGATCAACGATGAACGTACCAGAATCCCATTCATTGCAAACGGCGGGATAACTATTACCCTAAAACCGAACTTTTTGCCCGCCGCAGTTAAAGTCTGGGGATTGCCCTTTCGATCCCGACCATAATGATAATCATACCCCACAACGACAGCGCTCACCTTTAACTTTTTAACTAAAATTTCTTGCACGAATACCGATTCTTCAGTATTTAGAAAAGTTCGATCGGCTTTAATAAAAAGGACTTCTTCTATTCCAATTTTTTCAAGTAATTCTATTTTTTCATCCACTGTTGTCAATATCGGTAGATGATTAGCCGACGATTGACTAAGTATCCGACGCGGATGAGGTTCAAAGGTAATTAACATAGCTCTGCTATTTTGCTCGGTGGCAAGTTCGATAACCTTTTGAATAATCTGGCGATGCGCCAGGTGCAAACCGTCAAACACACCCAGCGTTACACAAGCGCCATTATAATCGGCAGGAATATTTTCAATGCCGTAATAAATATTCATACCGTAGCGTTCTCCAGCAAATATCCATTTAATTCCGAGTAGGGCACGGCTTCTTTCCAGTCATAATTGCCGATCCGGGTGCGCTTCAGGTTGGTCAAATGACCCACCGTGCCGAGCGCCTCTGCAAGATCTTCGCCTAGTTTACGAATATAGGTTCCACTCGAACAAGTAACTTCAATAAAAATCGAGTTATAATCTAATAGCCTCAAATCCAATTCATAAATATTTACTTGAGTAGGTTGCAGTTTAATTTCCTGTCCTTTTCGGGCATATTTATAAGACGGACGGCCATTGATTTTCTTGGCGGAATAAATTGGTGGAGTTTGTTCGATTACGCCGATAAAAATTTTGGCGATTTCAGCCAATTTTTCCGGTGTTATTGAAGGAACCGGGGCGGTCTTAATAATCGGAGCAGTATTGTCACCGGTGGCAGTCATTTCACCCAAACGTAAAATCGCCTCATAAGACTTGGGCAATTTCAATAAATCATTCATTTTTTTGGTTGCTCCGCCAATTAAAATTAGGAGCACTCCTTCCGCGAACGGATCGAGTGTCCCGCTATGACCGACTTTTTTTATTTTAAGAAGGTTTTTAACACGACGTACTACCTGATAGGAAGAGATACCAGCCGGTTTATAAACGTTTAAAATTTTATTACTCCAGTCCGTTTTGATTATCCTCTTCCGGTTGATGTATTTTTTGAAATAACTTTTCGATATTCTCGGCATACTCTTGAGTCTCGTCATAATAGAAGGTAATGCGTGGTACGAAACGCATCATAATTCGATTACCGAGCAGACCACGCACGAAGGAAGTATGACTCTTGATAATTTTCATTGCTTCTGCAATCGAGTATTTTTGGTTATTGTAAATGCTCATATAGATTTTGGCTTCTCTTAGATCAGAGGAGCAAACAACTTTCGTTACGGTTATTAAGCCAACATTATCGAGCCGAATATCCCGAATGAAAATCTCAGCCACGATGCGTTTAATTTCATCCTCAACCCGTTTTATGCGATAACCAGTCATTAGAACATCTCCATTTCCCTGCCAATAATCTGGATTTCGGCAAAATTCTCAACCAGATATTCGACAGAGTTTAAAGTTTGATGCACTATCTTTTGATCATTACTGATGGTTGTTATTCCGAGCAGACAGTGACCATATTGATCATTTGGTTCAATTTCCGCAATGGAGACATTGAACTTTGCTCTAACTTGGTTTTTAATGCGATTGATAATTGAACGTCTATCCTTTAAAGAGTGGGTATTTTTCAGGCGCAGTTCTATTTGTAACAATCCAATCGTCATAACAATTTACGCCCATTTAATCCAGCGTCCTTTTGACCGATTTAACTTCAAAAAATTCTATGCGATCGCCAACCTTAAATTCGGGTGCTCCTTGCAGTGAAATGCCACATTCGAAACCTTCTGCGACTTCTCTGACATCGTCTTTGAATCGTTTCAACGATTCGACAGCACCTTCGAAAATAACCTCTCCGTCGCGTTTTAAACGGGCTGTGGCGTTGCGGGTAACCTTGCCCTCGATTACATAAGAACCGGCTACCTCTCCAACCCGCGGTATTTTAAATATTTCGCGCACCTCGGCTTCACCGAGATGTTCTTCAATTTTTTCGGGAGTCAATAAGCCTTCCAGTGCGGCTTTGATATCATCAGTCAATTCATAAATAATCGAATAATGGCGAATTTCGACATTTTCTTTCTTAGCTAAATCATTGACTTTTGGATTCGCGCTTACATTAAATCCAATTACGATAGCCTGGGAAGTTTTGGCAAGCAGTACGTCCGATTCAGTAATATTACCGGCGGCTTTATGAATAATGTTCACGGCAACCTCTTCATTCCCAAGATCCTGCAAAGTTTGGCCTATCGCCTCTACTGTACCATCGAAATCACCTTTTAGAATCACATTGAGCTGTTTTATTTTTCCCTCAGCAATCTGAGCGGAAATAGTATCTAATGACCACTCTTTTACCTGGCGTTTCTGGTGTTCATGTTCAATTTTTTGCCTTTCGGTAGCAATTTTTCGTGCTTCACGTTCATCCTGAACCACTGCAAATATATCAGCCGGTTTAGGGGGAAAGTCGAAACCAGAAATCACAACCGGATCAGAAGGTTCGGCTTTGGTCAATTTCTGGCTACGTTCATCTAAGATTGTTCGTACTTTTCCAAAGGCAGCTCCACAAACGAATGGGCCACCGATTTTTAATGTCCCCTTTTTTATTATTACAGTTGCCATGGGGCCACGGCGTTTATCAATGCTGGATTCGATTACAATGCCTTTAGCCAATGTCTGGTAATTGGCTTTGAGTTCCAGCATCTCAGCTTCTAACAGAATTAATTCTAATAAGTGGTCTATTCCCTTTCCCGTTTTAGCTGATATTTCGGCTGTCTGGACTTTCCCGCCCCAGTTTTCTACTAAAACGCCATAATTGGCAAGATCACGTTTGACTCGTTCGACATCGGCTTCTGGTTTATCAATTTTATTGATGGCTACTACGATTGGTACATTGGCGGCTTTTGCGTGATTGATTGCCTCAATTGTTTGCGGCATAACGCCGTCGTCGGCGGCAACTACCAGAACTACTATATCGGTGACCTGAGCACCGCGGGCACGCATTGCGGTAAAGGCTTCATGTCCCGGAGTATCGAGAAAGGTAATAAATTTCTTATTAGGTAATTCAACTTTATACGCGCCAATATGCTGAGTAATTCCACCCGATTCACCTGCGACTACATTCGAACGGCGGATATAATCGAGGAGAGAGGTCTTCCCGTGATCAACATGTCCCATTATTACGACAACTGGCGGACGCGGAGTGGCATTTTCGAGGTCTTCCTTAGTATCTTCAATCTTTATTTGATCTTCGCCATAGTGTTCCATTTTTTCAACTTCAAAACCGAATTCGTCACATAGAACCGAGATTGTATCGAAATCAAGACGTTGGTTTACCGTTACAAACGTTCCCAGCTCGATACATTTTTGGATTACATCGGCGGCATCTATCCCTATTAAGGAGGCGAGGGAATCAACTGTGGCAAAATCACTTATGCGAATTTTTTTGCTAACCTCAGCTTCTTCAGCAACAGTTTCAGTTTTTTTATGTCTTTTTTTCGTTGACTTTTCATCCATTTTAGCCATTGTTTTGCGAATCTGAGCATCTACTACGCGATCGTTAGCTTCCCGCTCATTACCTGGTTTTTTGCGACGATGGCTTACTTCATCTTCTAATTCCGTCGGTTTGTGTTTGCCATGTTTCAGATCCAGACGAGTTTCGAGTTCATCAATTTTTATCCGACGCAGTTTTTTCTTACCTTTTTTCTTAGGAGATTCTAACGGAGGAGTGGTAGTAGTAGTTTTTTCAATACTGGGTTCTGCGATTTCAGTGATTTCCGGTTCTTTTGGTATTTCGGGAAGTCTATCGGTAACCGCGGCTGTTTCCCAGACAGATTCAATTAGCTGACTTTGAACGTTTAGACTATATTTAAATACATCCTTAATGGCACTATTAAAAAACAGCAAGGCTGATTTATAGACTTCTTCTTCGAGTTTACGCCTCTCCATCTCAGCGGTACGACGCGCGTCTTCTTCCGCTTTACGTCTATTCTCAGCTTCGCGGCGGGCTCGCTCCAAACGTAATCTTTCGACAATATCTTTTTCTTTAGCAAATTCGCCCAGAATTTTCATATAAGAAGATTCGTCAACCGGCGTCATTATGCTTTTACAGGGAATTCCTTCTTTCTCAAGATATTTTATGATATCATTATGAGAGATATTTAATTCCTTCGCAATCTCGAAAATCCGTTTGGGTTTGTCTTTTGGTTCAATACTCATTTACTTATTTCTCTTCCTGACCGAAATCGTCAATAATGTCTTCGTCGGATAAGTCTGTCTCTTCCTCAACGGTTTGTTTTTCTTTATTTTCTTGTGCCTCTTGCAGGGCGGCTTCGCGCTGAGCCTTGGCGGCTTCATGGATTGCAGCAACTTCGGCTTTCCGCTTTTCCTGAGCTTCGATGATTATCGGTTCAAGTTTATCGAGGGTTTTCTCGCCTAATCCTTTGATACTCAATAACTCTTCACGAGGAGTGTCTAAAAATTCTTCGGCAGTTTCGATACCATAACTATATAGCAATTTCCAGTTATGCTCAGTAATTCCTTCAATATCTTCCAGATAAAGAGTCTCGGATTCTGTTAATTCGTAGTCGGATTTTTTAATAGCGTCAATCGTATAGCCGGTAACTTCGGATGCCAGTCGTATATTTTGTCCCATTTTACCGATAGCTACGGAAATTTCATCATCGGCAAAAATAGCCAAAGCGGTTTTCTTCTCCTCATCAATTTCCAGTTCGAGCGGTTTAGCTGGTGAAAGTGCGCGCGTAATCAGAATTTCAGGTTCACTACTGTAATTTATAATATCTATTTTTTCATTGTTTAACTCACGAACAATCGCCTGAATGCGACTACCTTTAATACCAACGCAAGCTCCCACCGCATCAATTCGTCGGTCATTGGATTCAACGATAACCTTACTGCGATCACCGGCATGGCGAGCAACTTTTTTGATTTCAATCGTCTTATCATAAATTTCCGGAACTTCATTCTCGAACAGCTTTACCAGAAACGATTTGTCGGCACGCGAAACAATAATTTCCGGACCGCTTGGTCCCATAATAGCTTCCTTGATAATGGCTTTAATATTCTCGCCGCGACGATAGCGTTCATTCGGTATTTGTTCTTCACGCGGCATTTTTAGTTCGGCTTTACCGATTAAGATAAAAATGGCGTCACGCCGAATTTGATGAACATCGCCAATTACAATTTGTCCAATTTTTTTGGCGTATTCTTCGTAAATCTGGTTTTTCTCTACTCGGACAATCTGTTGGTTAAGAATCTGTTTAGCGTGTGATATTAAGCGCCGTCCAAAGCTCATCGGGTCTATCACCTCAATAAACGGATCTCCTACCTGCAGATCTGGTTCCGTTTTTCGGGCATTTTCCAAAGTAATTTCGTGCGGCGAACCAGTGGGATTATCTACGATCGTCATCTGGTGATAAATTTCAATTTCACCTTTATCCATATTGACGATGACATCAAAATTTTCGGTCGAGCCGTATTTCTTTTCTATTAAGGTCAGAAATACTTTTTCAATTATGTCACCGAGTTCATTCCGATCAACGTTTTTTTCACGAGCGATCTGAGAAAAAGCTTCGATGATTTCACGGTTTACCAATTTTGGAAGTCTCCTATATGTTTTACCATTGAATTATTACTTTGGCGAAATCAATTTCGCCCATTTTTAGGGTATGAGTACCTTCAGCATTCGCTATAACAAGTTGGTCTTCATCAACCGATTCCAGTTTTCCTTTTAGCGGTGACTTTAGATTCTCACTATGATGGAATACGTTCATTTCGCGCCCAAGATTACGATGAAAATCACGGAAATTTCTCAATGGAAAATCAATTCCCGGCGAACTAACTTCCAGCTGAAAATTATCGGGAAAGAGTTCATTAAATGCTACATCGTCTCGTACCGCGCGACTTATTTCGGCAATCTGATCGAGGGCAATTCCGTGATCAGTAGTAATTAAAACCTTAACAAAAGTACGATAGCCCTGACGATTAACTTTAAAGCCAACAACATAAGCATCGAATCGTTCTACGATCTTATCTATAATTGCTCTTGCCGCGTTCTTGGTAGTCTCTAATTCCATGCTACACTTCTTTCAAACTAAAAGTGGGCTTTTAAACCCACTTACTATGCGGCAAATTTAGGTAATTTAGGCTTATTATTGCAACTTATTTTAGTGCCAACCCCTTGCGAGTGGTGATTTGGGCTAATAAAAGCTCAGCTGAATTCTTATTAACGGATTCGGGTTCGTCGTTAAGAATTATATTTACGATTTCTTCCGCCTTCTCAAGATTGTTTACTTTTAAATAATTACGCGCTGAATTCAGGAGTAATTCATGTTTATGAAACTTGTGTGGCGAGATTTTTCCTCCTTTTTCAAAATACTCGGCGGCTAATGCAAAGTTGGAATCTTGTTCGGCACAAATTGCCAAACCGGAATAAGCTCCAGCTGTTAAAAATTTGTCATCTTTATAATCATCAATGTACTTTTCAAAATTTACTCGGGCATTTTCATAATCATCTTTAGCTAAATAACAGCGTGCTAGGAGAATAGTTGCCATGCCAGAACTACGTGTCCGAGAATACTTTTCAATCAAATTTTCGAGTCGGAGAATGGCGTCATCGTAATCATTGCGGGCAAATGACATTTCGGCCAGTCCCAGTTCTCCCATTGCCGCCGTGTTGGCTTTTTTCTTGGAATTTACCAGTAAAATAGTCAGCAAGACGACGACCACTACTCCCAGTAATATGTACGATACTAATTTGCGCTGTTTGCGGACCAGATTTTCAATTTGTGAGATTTTTTCTAAGACCGGGTCTTTTTTCAATTCTTTCCGGGTTATCTTCTTTTTAGGTTTTAACATCTATTTACTCCTGTTGTAATTTTTCCTGTACCCTCGCCGGGAATTGAACCCAGATCAAAGGATTAGGAATCCTCTATTCTATCCATTTGAACTACGAGGGCTCAAAAAGCGGGTAAAGTTATATTTATAGACGATATTTTGCAAGCTACAATAAAGTCAACGGGGAAATAATAATGCTGTATCTAATCAATAATAGATGCTGAATTCGTTATAAATAATTCGGCGCCACTTTCTTATGATTTATCTATTTCTTGGCAAAATATTAATTTTTTTCAGGTTCTGGTTCAAAATTTCAACCGATTCCGGTGAAATTGAGGTTTCGGTATAGATTTGAGATATCAGAGCCGGATTATTTCTTAAACGCTTATAATCCGTTTCTCGTCCAGTTATTATATTTCCCAGTGCTTCCTT